>JADMIO010812813.1_pt1 | contig 86035 bp, 58 predicted proteins | sample 8958161 | NCBI WGS metagenome assembly JADMIO01 (sample SAMN16585339, study PRJNA669376) | soil metagenome | isolation source: Crop rotation soil | place: USA: Cullars Rotation, Alabama | collected 2011 | reverse complement strand
GCCGCGACTTCAAGTCACGTGAATTCCAAGCTTCGGATCCCACTGTGCTGGAAAGAACAGCACCGAGAGGGGCAGCGTGACGCAAATGACCAGCACGCTCCGCACGTGCATCAGAATCAGCAGGATTGCGATCGACGCAATGATCATTTCGTGCCACATCACCTCCGTCAGCGTGTGGATCGCGCCCTGAATCAGCCGCGTGCGGTCGTAGGCGGTAACGATATGCACGCCCTCCGGCAGACCGACTTGCAACTCATGGATCTTCTCCTTCACATGATCCGTGACCGCCAGCGGGTTTTCGCCGTGCCGCATCAGAACCACGCCGCCGGTCACTTCATTCCCGTCCTTCTCGTAAACGCTGCGCCGGAACTGCGTGCCGAGCTGCACATTGGCCACGTTCTTGACATAAATCGGCGTGCCGCGAACCTCGGTGATGACCGTGTTTTCAATGTCTTCTTGGTTCTCAATCCAACCCACGCCGCGGACGATGAACTCGGCGTTGTTCTTTTGAATCACGCCGCCGCCGGCTGGCATGTTGCTCCGCGCGACCGCGCTGTACAGCTCGCCCAGCGTGATGTCATAGCTCCGCAGGTCCTCCGGCCGCACGTCGATCTGGTATTCCAGCGGCATCCCCCCCACGACGGCGACATCGGCCACGCCGGCCGCCGCGTTGAGCTGCGGCGCGATGTAAAACTTGTTGAGCGCCCACAGCTTGCCGGCATCCAGCGGCCGCTGTTTGTCGGTCTCCACGGTGTACCAATACACCTGCCCCAGCGCCGTGGCGTCGGGCGCTAGATACGGCGTCACGCCCGCCGGCAAAAACGTGTTCGCCTGCGCCAGCTTCTCCGTCACGCGCTGGCGGGCGAAGTAAAAATCAATGTTGTCCTCGAAGATGATCGTGATCATCGAGAAGTTAAATTCCGACGACGACCGCACCGCGCGCACGCCAGCCAGTCCTTGCAGCTTGCGCGACAGCGGATAAGTCACCTGGTCTTCGATCTCGCGCGGGCTGCGCCCCATCCAGTCCGCGAAGACAATGACCTGGTTCTCACTCAAATCCGGAATCGCATCGACCGGCGTATGCACCGTGGCATAGATCCCCAGAATCGCCAGCGCCACGGTCAGCGCCAGGACCAGAAACCGGTTCCGGATTGAGAACTCAATGATGCGTTCAATCATGGCTTACGGCGTTGGCTCCTGCTTCGACTTCCCCCGCAATGACTTGAGCTTGGCCAGCGTGGCCAGAGTGTCCTCCTTCGCCTGGGATTCGCAGCCTTCGCAACAGAGAAAGACCGTTTCCTCTCCGAGCGTGAGTTTGTGGGGGATGCCCATCGATCCGAGCCGGCTCATTTCCGAAACGACGCAGAATCGCTGCCGCTCGGCCAGCGCGCGATCGGCGGCAGGCAGCTTCTCCAGTTCCGCCGTGATCTCGCGTTCAAGATTGGCCTCTTTCGCGGAGATGCTCGCCTTGGCTGCGCCTGCTCGTTGCGATCGCAGCGTCTTCACTTTCTGCACCGTCTCCTCACCCTGCTTCAGCGCCTTCTCACGGCAGGCGTCACAGCACAGAAAAATCGGCTCGCCGCGAATCGTGAGCTTGACCGGCTTGCCCATCGAACCGAGCCGGCTGTTGAGAATGGGGCACAGCCGCTGCGTTTCGGCCAGTTGCCGGTCGGCGGGCGAAAGCTTCGCCAGCGCCGCATGAATCTTCACATCCGGGTCGTCCGGCGTGGACGGCCGCGCCTGTGCGATCGCCGCAGACGCGTCCTTCGCGCCGCCGCTGCCGCCGAAATAAATCGAACCGGCGGCCGGATTGAGCCGCGTTTCCGCATCGATCAAAAACGACCCCGCCGCGACGACACGTTCTCCTTCGTCGAGCCCTTTAAGCACGGGATAGTAGGTCACCCCGTCGGCGGATTTCATCTTCGGGCCTAGCTCCACCTGCACCCCTTCAAATACGCCCGCCTCCGCTTGCCGATAGACGATTTTCTGGCTGCCCGTGTCGATCACCGCGCTCTCCGGCACGGCCAGCAATCCGCTCGGCGACGTCGCAACAGCCGATTCGTCGGTTGCCGCAAGCATCGTGTCACCCGGGGGCCGCACTTCCAACGTCACCGCCGCGGTAGCTCCCGGGCGCAGCTTGTGTCCCGGATTTTCGACTTCAAATCGCACTGTCACGCTGCGTGATCCTTCGTCCAAATGCGGATAGATGAATGCCAGCCGCCCCACGAATTCCTCATTGGGAAACGCTCGCGGGCGGGCGACGACGCGAATGCGATCGACGTCCTCCGGCCGCAATTCATGATTCTGCGACAGCGGCAACAGCGACATATCGTCCTCATAAACCTGCGCCTGAATCCAAACGGTGGACAGATCCGCCACTTCATACAACGCCATGCCCTCCTCGACATATTGCCCCTCCTTCACGTTCTTGCGAATCACGTGACCAGCAATGGGCGAGCGAATCGCCAGTTGCGTGACCGCCTTTCCCCCGTTGACGATTTCCTCGATCTGGTCGTCGAACACCCCCAGCAGCCGCAGCTTTTCCTTGGCCAATGTGACCAGCGGCTCGTTCTTGCTCTTTTGCGACTGGAGCAGGTTGTCGATCGTCACCGACAATTCCGGGCTATAGAGCAGCGCCAGATCCTCCCCCTCCCGCACCATTTGCCCCGTTTGATTCACCAGCAATCGATCGATTCGCCCGGCCACCCGCGCCGCGACAATCTTTTGCCCCCGCTCGTTGAAATCGACCGTACCCACCGCGTTAATCGTCCGCGCCAGCGGCACCCGCTCTAGCGCAATGGTCTCCACGCCGGCCAGCACCACGCGATAAGGCGATAGTTGCACTCGGTTGACGACGCCGGCCGGCAGCGCCTCCGCGTGCGCCGCCCCCTTGGTGCGCTTCGCCAGCGGCATGAAGCAAATCGGGCATTTTTCCTTGGGACTAGTGCGCACAATGACCGGATGCATCGGGCAGAAGTACTCCGTGTTGGCGTCCACGGCAGCGCTAGTCTCCGCCGGGCGCGTCCACCGCTCGTAGTACGACGTCAACAGGTCCCATTGCGTGATCACCACGCCAATCACGACCAGGATCGCAATGAAGCGCAACCGCGCCAGCTTCACCAGGATCAGAAAATCGAACCACCACCACCAGCGCCGCCAGCCGCGCAAATGCTCCGGCGGCCGCAGACCCCCTTCATCGCGGGTGAGTTGCTCAGTGGGGAATGCTTCACGCGGACGCGGGTCGCCCGATTGCGTAGTCATCGTCAATTTCCTTGCAGATCATGTCGAACGAAGCCAAGCCTCGCCGAATCAGCCAGCTCAGCAGATGAATTCCAGCCACGTGCAGAAGGCGCGCAGAAAATCGCCAAAGCAACAAGCGCGCAACGGCCAGCTTCAGATGGTCAAGTGCGAGAACAGCACGACCCGATCAACAGGCAGAACACCGCCAGCAATTCCACGACGATTCCAGGTCGTCGAGTCGACCCTCAAATCCTGGCGGACGTTAGCGGTGCCCAAGCTGCAAGGCGTTGAACCAGACGACAACTGCCTGTCCACTTTCACCACGTCGGCTTGGTCTGCCACACCGCCGCAGTGGCAGCCACCACGGGCGGCACGAACACCCGCGTGGCAGGAAACGTCGTCCTTTTGCTGTCGTTCCCGACAATGCGGACATGCCCCCTCGACCGCTACTGGCCGGCTAACGTCGCAACATATTTTGCTCGAACGGCCCGAGCACTCACACCCAATCACCGGCCTGCCAACCATCACGCACAACGGCATCATTAGCCACAGCAGCAGCTTACCGGCGCGACTTCGAGGGCGGCGATTCATCAGACTACGACCGCAATTTGGTGCAGATTCCGCCGCTCATCGTACGAACCAGCTTCCACCCCGGTTCATTTCCCAGCGGCCATCTCTGAATTATCCGCCGCGTTTTAGCGCCTGTCTAGTGCGTCTGCAGCGGCTGTACCACCTGCACGCCCTCCGCCTCAACCGCCTCCTGCGCGGGCGTCGCACAGCCGCAACCATACGGACCAAACGGAGGGGGCGCATACGGGCAATAACCATACGGCGGACAAATGCAACCGTACCAGTGATAAGGCCCCGCACAGCCGCCAACGACCGCCGTAAGAACGCTCAGCATGCCGATTCGCGCTAGGCCTCGCACCACTTTCATGATCTCCTCTCCAATGGATTCTCCTGTCACTCGACCGTCGGCAGCCTCTGCACGAAAGGCGTCGCTCGATAGCCCCCAATCGCCCGCTCCAGCGCCGCAACCGTTTGACGCAACTGCGTCGCCATCCGCTGCCGATTGAGCTGCACCGTCAAAAGCTGCCGCCGGTTGTCGAGCAGTTGCAAGAAGTCCACCTGGCCCACCTCATAGCTCCGCCGCGAGACGCGGAACGCCTGCTCAGTCTTGGGAATGATCTCTTTGTCCAACAGACCGATCAGCTCTTCTTGGCTGCGCGCAGTCACATACAGCGTGCGAATTTCTTCCAACGTTTCGTCTCGCTTTACGTCATATTCCCGAGCGCTGGCCACGACATCGGCTTCCGCTTCGCGGACGCCCGCTTCCAATCGCTTTCGATACACTGGCAGGTTCACCATCAGCCCGACGCCAACCATGTCCAATCCGTCGGCATCGCGCGACAGCGCCCGGCTCGTTGTCATGTCGCCCCACTCCGCGGCCACCGTCACGTCCGGCACGTACTGCGCCCGCGCCAAGTCGACGCGATACCGCTTCTGCTCGATATCCGCAAGCTGTGCTTGCAGCTCCGGCCGCGCCGCGAGTGCCACGTCATAGAGCTGCCGCAAGTCGTGCGCGATTGATGTGCTCGCCACGTTCCCCTCTGTTGCCACGGGCGTCTCCGGCGCAAGATGCAATTGCCGCGCGAGCCCCGCCTGCGCCATCGACAATTCCTGCCGCGCCCGCACCAGCTCCATATCGTTGTTGGCCGATTCGACCTGTGCTCGGAGCACGTCCTGCTGGCTGACCTTGCTCGCGCGATATTGCGCCTCGGCCACTTTGTTCAAATCGGAGAGCAGCTCGCGCTGTTTTTGCGTGATGTCGACGACCGCCTCGGCATATGCCAGCTCGTAATACGCCCGCGTCGTGCGTTCGAGCACGTCCAGCTCCGCGGCCGCCAGCTCCGCCCGCGCCATGTCGGTTTCCGCCTCGGCCGCCAGGGCGGCGCTCCGCAATTTTCCGATCCAAGTGATCTTTTGCGAAACAGTCAGATCCGACCGGACGCGCCCGGCGGCTTGCTGCGGAACATAGTCGCCGAAAGGATATCCCATCACATTGAGCTGCGGATCCTCCAGGCTCGCGGCTTGCGGAACTTGATACGCCTTCGCCTCCACCTTCTTGCGCGCCGCCTGAATTCGTGGATTCTGCTCCAGGGCAACCTGCAAAAAATAGTCGAGCGATTGCCGTTCGCTCAGCGTCGGCAGCGACGTGGGCGACGCCGCCGAAACCGCCATTTCCAGCGGCTGCGATCGGGCAGCCGTCACCTCCTGATTAATCCGTGCGAATTCCGGATCGTGAATCTGCCGCGACTGGCACCCCGCGAGCGTCACCGCCGCTAAAGCCAAGCCTAGCAGCAGGTTAGAGAAAATGCGGACCATTTTTCTGCGGGTTCGTTCATCGCTGTCTGGACGTAAAACATGGCACAATCCCTGTTATCGGACCCCCGCGCGAACCCCAAGCAATCGATCCCGCACATCCAAAAGGACCGCTACAACCCGCAAAGTCGGTTGACCCCGGCGCTACTATTACAGACGGTACGCGGCATGCGAAACCGATGAACATACCGACTAGCACACGGTCGCTATTCGGCGTCCGCCGCCGCAGGAACATCGTGTAAACTAAGGTCGTCTTCCTCTCACGGACCTGCCCCGCTATGACGATGATGAGCTTCCGAATTTCAACGATTGCCATTTTCCTTTGGATTTCGATGGGCGGTTTTGCTTTCGCTGCCGATTCCCCCGCGAAGAAGCCCGAAGTGCTCGCCTTCACGTTCTCGCATGCCGATCCCGACAAAGCGAAAACGGAACCCTTCCCCTACTTTCGCGTATTCCCTGGCGGCAAGGACAAGAAAGGCGTCGATGCCTCGGGCACACTCTCCACGCTTAAAGCAGCCCGGGGCGAATCGAAGCTCTACCAGGCGGAGGACGCCAAGCCAGGCTTGATCGTGGTGCTCCGCCGCATTGTGTTCATCCCGCAACCAGGCGGCGACTACCAGGCCGTTTTCGAAGGGGAGTTCAACGCGGTGAAGTTGGACGTCCCCAAACGCACGATGGACAAGCTCCTCCGCGGCGACACCACCGAGTTGTTGTTCGAAAGCGAAACCACCAAGGGCATTCGCCCGCTCGCCTTCACGATCAAGCCCAAGACGACGCTCCGGGTCGCGCTCCGGGACGGCAAGCTCGTCATTCTCGGCGGCAAGGGCGAAAGCACCATCGTCCACTACGGCCTTCTGGGTACGTTCACCTATGAAAGCGACCCCATCGAGCTCGCGCCCGAGGAGAACACCAAGCCCATCTACATCGGCGCCTCAACCAAGCCGAAGCTCAAAAACGGCCAGCCGGAAACGCTGCCGGTGCTCAACTGAACGGTGCGAACGCCACCGTTTCCATTACCGGCGATATTCGCCCGCGCACTAAGCGGAGCTTTGCGCCCGCCGCCGCTTCTGGCAACCGAATCTGGAAACGCTCGAAGCGCGGGCGATGCTGGCCCGCAGCGTCACCGGCGCGGAAATCGCCAGCCACAGCACCGGTCCCTCGTTTTTCAAGCTGACGGCTTGAGGCCCTGTTTATGCACGAGCGGGCCGGAGCTATGCCATTTATGACAGCATTTGCGAAATTTGGAAATCGGTCGGATGGCAGTCGCCGTGGATCGTGGGTAAGTCCTTGGCAACCATGGAGTTGATGCCCGATCGCGGTTGGCTGTCGAGAGGCATTTGGCATATTAGGGCGGGAAATTGCGGCGGTTTATGCTCTTTTGCGGCGAGGACGGGACCGCGAATATGTGTTTTCTGAGGCTGCTCTGGAGGCGAATGAGGGACTTTGAAAGTGGCCAGTCGGAGGGAAATGACGAATGACGGACGGAATGACGAATGGCCAAATCCCAATGACCAACGGGGAGGCTCCCCCGCGCGCGATGGGCGAGATCATTGTACCAAGCGGACTCGATGTTGTCAAGATATAGTTAACAATTTTTGTCAAAATAGTTTGGAGGGTGTGGGCTGGGGTTAGGAGGCTGAGCGCCCTCGGCGGGGGGGAAATGGCGTGCCCGCGGCTTCCCAGCCCGGCGTCCTCCCCTTCTCCGTAGGCCGGGCTTCCCAGCCCGACCTTCCTTCCTCTGGACGGGCTAGGAAGCCCGTCCTACGTTCGCCCCCGAAACCTCCACCCAAGCGCCTCCCAACTCGGTCGCATCCACAGCGGACATTCCGCCGCACTCAATCCCGCCTTCCTCGGATTCTCGCCGATGTATTGCAAACACTGATCGAGATGCTCCTCATCACGAATGATGCGGTCATAGCTCTCCTCTTGCCACAACGCGCCATTACTTCCGGTCTGACGGTTGATGCGCGTCGAGCTGTATTGCTTCGAGGTCTTGAGCAGCAGTTCCAGCGGTTGTGTCTGCGACTGCGTGGGACGGAGAATCGCGTGCACGTGGTTGGGCATCACGACATACGCATCCAGCTCATATCGCTCGCCATCGAAATGGTGCATCGCCTCAATGACGAAGGCGACGAGCGCTGCCTCGCGAAGCAGGCAGCTACCACTTCCTTGATCCAGCCACACTTCGACTTTCTCCGCCATCCGCCGCGCGAGTTCCTCAAGAACCTTGGTGCTATGTGGAGGAGGATTTCGCTGCGCCCACCGCTTACGAATTCCCTCAAGCTCGTGCAGCTTTCCTTGTGGGAGCGAATCGCCAAGTCGAAACGTGACGAAGTACGTTGCCCCCGCTTGCCGCCAATGCGGCAAGTGCCGAACGTAGCTCTCCAGCGGCAAATCCTCGCGCAACCCCTGAAATCCTGGCGGTGGCGGCAGATTCCACACTTTGTATCCTCCAATTCCCGTAGGCCGGGTTTCCCAACCCGGCTTCCCCTGGACGGGCTAGGCAGCCCGTCCTACGTTCGGGACGCCCCCGTTTCATTGCGACTCCCCAACCGCCCGGCTAGGATAACTCTCGAAGGCCGGGTTTCCCAACCCGGCTTCCCCAACCCGGCTTCCCTTTGGACGGGCTAGGAAGCCCGTCCTACATTCGGACGCCCGACTCTGCTGCCATGAACCGCCTATATTGAGGATTTCCTCGTGTTCGCCTCTCGCCTCTCGCCTCTCGCTTGAGTAGCGCTATGAAGACCAGACAGAAACACCGTGCCGGGCGGCGCTCGCCCGCGCACCGAGCGGAAGAGAGCGCGCGGCGACGCTTCTGGCAGCCGAATCTCGAATTGCTCGAAGCGCGGGCGATGCTGGCCTTCGCCGTTTCGGCGGTGAACATTGAAGTCATCCAACACGACGCCGGCAACAGCAGCTCGTCGGTCTCGGTGGTCGCCCATCAGGCGACGCCTGGCGTGGGCTTCAGCCCTAACACCTCACGCGGCGACTACGCGCTGAAATTTGGCGACATTGCTGAGGACGACGGCGCGGGCGGAGTGCTCATCTCCAGCGTCCGGGAGAATGGCCGCGTCAACGACGGCGATACGCTAACCGGCGCGCGCTATGCGGTCAGCGCCACCGAGATTTTCGACACCGGTCTCTGGCGGATCTCGACCACCGATTCGGCCACGACGAACGGCGAGCTAAACATCAACACGGCCGCCGTCTATTTTCCCAATGCCGAGGGCTGGCAAAACGGATCGGTGACGACCACGGCTGGTAACACCGTCGCAGGAGTTCCGGTAACCATTCCCGGCGTCAATCCGATGAACGACGGCATCCTCCTTGTAACTGCGCATTCGCGCGAAAACCGCCAGGCTCTCGCGACGCCCGCGAACTCGACGGCGTGGAATGTCTGGTCGCACGACGTGGCTGTCAACGGCTTCAACTACTCCGCGGGCGACGTGCGCTGGGTCTATGTCCCCTACACCACTCCCAAAACAACTGCGATTGTCGGCCGCGTAATGAATAACTCGGTCAGCGGCACGGGCCACCCTAGCATTCTTTCCGGCCAGATCGGCCACGGCGCGAGCATCGTCCGAACCGACGTAGGTCAGTATCGGCTGTCAATCGCCGGTCAATCGCCCACGAGCGGCGTCCTCTTGCTTTCGCTCGAACACTCCGGCAACCTCGGAGACAACGTCATCTCGTACCAGGCCGATGGCGATTCATGGATTGTGGAAATCCGCGACATGCCGGCTTCCCCGCCGCCACTACAGGATTCCGACGCCCAGGGCGCCGGCCTGTTCTCGTTCCTCTTTGTGCCGACGGTTTTGGGTGGCGACAATGTCCCGCCAGTGGCAACCGGCGACAGTGTGATTGTTCCGCACAACGCACCGACGCAGATCCACGTGCTCAATAACGACCATGACCCGAATGGCGATCCCATAACCATCGTTGCGGTCGGCGATCCGGCGCGCGGCTCGGTCACGCTAAATCCGGGAGGCGCGATTACCTATACTCCCAACCCAGGTTTTAGCGGACTCGATAGCTTCACTTACACTATCGAAGACGGCCGCGGCGGCACGGCATCGGCAACTGTCCAAGTTGCGGTCAACGCTCCACTACTCGTCATCCAGCAAAACATCGATGGCTATGCCGGCGCGGTGGATACGCACATCATGCAATCGCGGCCCGACGATGCCTTCGGATCCGAATCGCGATTGTTGGTTGACATGACGCCTGGCGGTCCCAATCAGGCGCTCGTACGATTCGATAACATCTTTGGCAGCGGCCCGGGTCAAATACCTCCCGGCGTCACGCTGACTTCCGCAACGCTCGAGTTTGATTTGACCGATCCAGGTAATCACGTCGCGGCCCATCGCATGCTTGTGGACTGGAACGACAGCGCTACCTGGAATTCTTTGGGGGGAGGAATTCAAAGCGATAATACCGAAGCGCTGGCTACTGCGGATGGATTCACTGGCACGAGCGGCCTCGCCGCCATCGGCCGGGCGAACATCAATGTGCTCTCGTCGGTCGTGGCGTGGCAACAGAATCCGTCCACAAATCATGGCTGGGCGATCTTACCAACAGGCAACGATGGTTTGCTGATTACATCCTCCGAGGCCGATAATGTCACGGGGCCGCCCCAATTGCGGATTACATACATCGCTTCGGCCGATCCCGCGTCCCCAACGGCGCGGAACGATACTGCCGACACACATGTCAACATGCCGGTTGTCATTCCCGTGCTGGCGAACGACAGCGACCTCAATGGCGATGTCCTAGCGATCGATTCGTTTGGCCAGCCTGCCAATGGCACGACTAGCCTAAGCGCCAACCAGACCATTACTTATCTTGCCAACTCTGGCTTTGCCGGGACCGACAGTTTCACCTACACGATCAGCGATGGCACCGGTCGGACGGCTACGGCAACCGTTTCGATTGCCGTCAGCGTGGACAATGGCATCCGCACGTTCCAGCAAGGCACCGGAGGCTACTTGCACTCGGTGGATACCTTTATCCGCGCAGCCGACCCGAATGCCTTTTTCGGTAGCGACATCACGCTGGACGTTGACAGCGACGACGGAGGCGGTCCCAATCATACGCTGCTGCAGTTTGACGAACTTTTTGGCACCCAGCCGAATCAGATTCCGACCGGCGCTACCATTGTTTCCGCAACGCTTGCGATGGAAGTCGTTGGTCCAGGAAACCATTTCGGCGTTTACCGCATGACGTCGCCTTGGAACGCAACAACAACCTGGAACTCCGTGTCCCCGGCGGGCGGCGTGAACTCAGCCGTTGCAATCTTCCCGCCCGATGTGACGACGGGCCCCGTGGGAGGCCTGCTCACGACAGGCACGGTGTCCATCGATGTGACGAGCAGCCTGCAAGCGTGGATCAGCAATCCGCTCAGTAATTTCGGCTGGGGCATGATTTCGCCCACGGGCACGAATGGAGTGGATATTGCCTCCGCGGAGGCATTCAACATTGGGCTGCGGCCAAGGCTGACCGTAACCATCGCTCTCCCACCGCCCAATACCCTGCATGTTTCGTCCCTCTTGCCAACCGATTCCGGTTTCGTCGCTGGTTTTAGCCGGCCGCTCACGACAAGCGAGCTCAACTTGTACGACCAGGGCGGAACGCTCGGGGCGGTGGATGTGATGGTGGTGGGAGGCAATGTTGGCAATGTGCGGGGTTCGCTCGTCGTGAATGCCGCTGGCGATCAGGTGACGTTTGTGAAGACGGGCGGGGTGCTGGCGAATGATTCGTATATCGTGACGCTGAGGAGCGCGAGCGATGCCTTTCATGAGGGGGCGAATCTACTCGATGGGAATGCGGATGGGACGGCGGGGGATGATTATGTGGCGACATTCATACGCAATGTCGCGGGCGGGGGGGTGACGGCGAGCGTTCCGGATTTCGCCCGCGGGCCAGGGCAGGTGGTGGATGTTTGGAATGCGGCGGGGCAGGCGGCGTATGAGGGGATTCCGGTTTTGCTGAGCACGGGCGTGGGGGTGCGGAGCGCGAGTTTTACGGTGAGTTATGATCCGGCGCTCGTTGAAATGGGCGCGGTGAAGCTGGGGGCGGGGGTGGCGGCGGGGACGACGCTGGATTACACGATTCCGTCGCCGGGGACGATCAACGTCACCGTGAGTAACGCCAGTGCGGATTTAGCGGCGAGTGCTGGGCAACTGGCGCTGGTGAGTTTGCTGCGGACGGATGCGGGGAATCCCGGCCAGTTCCTCAGCCCGCTCGTGCCGGCAGGTGCGACCTACGGCAGTTCTCACGCGATCACGATTACTAACCTGAACGCCGCCGGCATCGGCGCGATCCCCATCAATAATGTCGTCGCCGACGCGGGGATGCATGTCGTGGCGTATGCGGGGGAACTCAGCGAGAATGGGGCGTACAACTCGCCGGACGCCAGCTTTGCGCAGCAGTTCATCGTGAACCAGGCGACGTTCGGCCTGGCGGCCTATCCGTTGACGGATCCAACGATTCTCGCCGACATAAACGGCAATGGCAGCGTGCAGGGAAATGACGTCGGCCAAATCCAGCGGCTGATTCTTGGACTAAGCAGCCCGTTTGTGCCGCCAAGGCCAGCCCCCCCGCCGCCCGCGCCAATGTTGGCAAGCGGCGAAGGGGAAGGTGACGGACTCGCGCAGGACTCACACGCCTTACAGGCCCTCTGGGCATCGTTGTCCGGCGGCCACTCCCATGACGCCGTCGATGCACTGCATGCCGACGCCGAAGAGGAATGGTATCTGATGTACTTCGCAACCGACGAATGAACGTCGGCTGTGGGGCCGTTGAGCCCACTCCCGCACCTACCTCGAATCCCGTCGAGTGGCGAAAGGTCAATCATTGCGTGCCCGTTCTTGGAGCGCCCTTGCGCCACGTTTTGCCCCATCAATATTGAATACCCCAGGCCTCTCGGCGTATCTTGATGGCTCGCACCCAGTCCCCACAGAAACGGCTCGCATGTCCACGCTCCTCCAGAGCTCCCCAGCCTTACCTTGCCGGCGCGACTTCCTCCGCGCGGGCGCCGGACTCGCTGCCGCCGGATTCGCCCTGCCCGCCCCACTCCTGCCGCGGGTGATGGGTAGTACGCCAGCCGCCGCCGGTCGCGCCAAATCCTGCATCCTCGTCTACCTCCTCGGCGGTCCGCCCCACCAGGACATGTTCGATCTCAAGCCCGATGCGCCGGCCGAAGTGCGCGGGCCATTTTTGCCGATCTCGACTAGCGTCGCCGGCCTGCAAATCTGCGAGCATCTGCCGCGGCTCGCCGGCATGGCGGAGAAATACGCCCTGATCCGCTCGGTCAGCCACAACAACCACAATCACACGCCGATGATTTACTACACCCTGACGGGCCGGCACACGGAATTGCCCGCGCAGGACAACGACATTCGACCGCCGCAGCGCAGCGACTATCCGCATACCGGCTCGGTCGTTGCGAAATTCGCCCGCGCGGAGACGACGCTCCCCCGTTTCATCGCCCTGCCGGAGCTGGCCATCCGCAGCAGCACCGAAGGGGAATTTAAGCGCGCCCGCCTCCCCCTCCGCGGCGGCGCGGCCGGCGTGCTCGGGCCCGCCTACGACCCGCTCCTCGTCAATGGCATGCCGGGAACCAAGGAGGCCGCACCGGCTCTCAGCTTGCCCGAAGGGATTTCATCCGAACGCTTCGAGCGGCGCGCACAGCTACTGTCGCTGCTCGACGGTAAACGGCGCATCGCCGCGATGGAAGAGTCCGCCACGATGCGCCAAACCGCCGTCGCCCTCACCGGCGCGTCCAGCCGCGGCGACCAGCGCGCCTTCTCCTTCGACAGTGAGCCGCAAAAACTCCAGGAGCGCTACGGCAGCCATCGCTTTGGACGCACGTTGCTTTTGGCCCGCCGGCTCGTCGAGGCGGGTGTGCCCATGATCGCCATCCACTGGAACGAAATGACCGTTTGCGACGGCTGGGACACGCACAGCAACAACTTCGTCGGCCTGAAAAACGAGCTGCTCCCGATGCTCGATCAGGGACTGTCGGCCCTGCTGTCCGATCTCGCCGATCGCGGCCGATTGGACGACACGCTCGTGGTTTGTCAGGGCGAATTCGGCCGCACGCCCAAGATCAACGCCAATGCCGGCCGCGACCACTGGGGAAGCTGCTCGACGACGCTGCTCGCGGGCGGCGGCATTCGCGGCGGCCAGGTCCACGGCGCATCCGACAAACAGGCCGCCTTTCCAATCACCCGCCCCATCGATCCGCGCGACATCCAAGCCACCCTCTATCACACCCTTGGCCTCGACCCCCACCGCACGATGGTCCACGACTCTCAACAACGCCCCATCACCATTAGCGAGGGCCGCGTCCTCCACGAACTGTTCTGAGACTTAAGGCCTTCCGCCTTTAGACTTTGTCTGGCACTTGGCCCTTGGAGCGTTGCATGGTATACGTATTCTTATCCACACCCGGAGGGTATCCGAATGGTGAGGAGACTGATTCGAAATCAGTTGCCGGGTAACCGGTTGAGGGTTCGAGTCCCTTGCCCTCCGCTTTTTGCCGATGAGCGTATTCTCGTAAGTCGGCGGCATTCCGGCGCGCGAACCCCGCCCGGCTCCTGAATGTCCATCGTCTGGACAATCCCATCCCCACCACTTACAATTTCTCCCACCATCTCTGGGGCGGTAGCTCAGTTGGGAGAGCGCTGCGTTCGCAATGCAGAGGTCGAGGGTTCAAGTCCCTTCCGCTCCACAAATCGACAGCCGTTGTCCACTGCGGGCGACGGCTGTTTTCTTTTGTCCTGGTAAGCACTTACGACGACGCGCTCATCCGCGTTGCAATCGGACGAATTGCCAGTCGCATTGCCCGATTTGTCCAAAGTTAGTGCAACCGTTGGTGCAACCGTTCGAGTAGCCGTCATGACGCTCGAGCGTTCGCCCGCGCCCATCCTTCTTCGCAATGCCCGCTTTCACCAGGTCGCGGTTCAGGAGTCGCCGGGCTTCGGCAAATCCTGCAGTTGTTCCTTAAGCCATCTGCTCTTTGACTCACGCTCAATCGATTGCCACAGGGCGGAGTTGTCTGCGCCGCTTAGTTTACCGGCTTCGAGGAGCCGCAGTGCCAAGAGTCGTCCGGAGGACGGGCGGGTGAACGTGGCCGTTTGCAATAATTTCGTGAGCCGCTGTTTTGCTTCCGGCGAAGGGGCTTTATTGAGAGCCTCACGCAATTCGGCTTCAACCCTCTTGCCCAGCCGCGCGAGCTCCTGCGAGGCTCGTTCGCGGAGCTTGAAATCCTCCGCGTCGAGCTGAGCGATCCACTCTTTTGCTTTGGGTGCTTGATCGTCGAGGCCCGACTCGCGCGCCAAACGCAGGAGCTGGGACTCGATCAACGCGGCATGTTGCGGCCAGTGCTGCGCCAGTTGCTGGATGGCAGCATAAGCGGCCGCGGCGTCATCGCCCGCCAGTGCCGCGATGATCTGATTTCCGTCGAGCAGTTTCGACTTGCGGCCCGGCTCAGGCCACTGGGCAAGGATTTCTTTCGCGGCGAGGGTGAGCTTCGACTGCGACCAGCCAGCAGCGATTGCCTCGGCGTGTTCGCGGGCCTCGGCGCCACCCAGCTTTGGCAAGAGCTGAACCAGGCTCAGCGGTTCGGCCAGCGGATCGTCCAGCCGCTCGGTCAAGCGGCGAGCGCCCATGATTGTCCGGAAGTGCCGCTCACCATCGTCGTCTCCGCGCCCGGCATCGGCGAACAGCCTCCTTTGGATAAATTCCTCCCAGCCGGCGGCAATTTGCTCGCCATGCAAGGCCGCCTCTCGCACCGCCCGGCGGCGCGTGTTGAAGTCATCGCTGATCAAACGGATCCGCAGGGCCTCGACTTGCTTCGCATCGAGCTCCTTGATGGGCACCAACCGCTTGCGTAATTCGGGGAGCACTTCAGCCTGTCGCTGCGAGAGCATTTGTTTCGCAACATATCGCTCCCAGGCATCGCCCGCGCCCACCAGGTGAAAGAGGCGCGGCCCATCAAACTTTTGGGCGGTTTCCGCGGGAATCTTCACGGGCTGGATGATCTCGGCGGTCGACCAAATCCGCATTCGGCCGTCGACGTGCCAGCTCCACAACTCGCGGCCATCGGGGGAGAAACGCGCGCAGCGAACATCCACGCCTGGGATCAGCGGAGGCAGCTCGACGAAGCCGAGCAGGTCAAAAACCTGGATAGTGTCAGCGCCAGAGATTGCTAGCAGACGCCCGCTCGGTGAAAAGGCCAGGCCCAGATGCTCGCCGTTAGCGGAGTGCGGGAGCGGGCGATTTGCCCGAATGCCGCCGGTGTGGCTATCGATCAGGATGAGGCGGTCCTCGTGCCACATCGCGATCGTTCCATTGGACGCGGCGAAGCGAGCGCCTCGGATCTGTGGAGACCAGCGGTCGATTTCCTCCCCGGATTCGAGGTCCAGAATGTGCCAGTCCTTTTCGCCGCAAACCAGCAAGCGCCGATTATCGAGGCAAAGGAGCACCGAAACAATGATATTGCTGACGCCAAGATCAAGCTCGCGAAGATCACGGCCTCCTTGCGGATCGCCCGCGAAGATCTGCGTGTTGAGGCCACCTCCGATAACCAGGTGCTTCCCATCCGGCGTCAAATCGGCGGCGTTGCCGAAGGAGACATCGTCGATGCGGCCGATGTCGCCCGTTTTCAGGTTCACGCGCACCATGGTCCCTCCCTGCGTGAGCAGGTAGGGGTGCTTGCGCGGAACTCCCACGGTTTGCGAGCACCGCATGTACAATTCGTCGCCGCGCGGGTGAATGATCACTCGCGATGCATGCCAGGCAGGAGGATAGGTAAACGGCGAGAGGTGATTGGAGAACTCCTTTTTCAACCCCTCAACCGGCATCGAGCGCTCCGCAATCGGCTTGCGCGGCGGCGGCAGCGCGTCGTCCGCGGCAGCAACCGGGGAGCCAAGAAACCCAAGCAAGATGCAAACGACAAAGCGCAGGCTCGTTTCCATACGTCGTGTCCTTTAGCGTACGAAGGCTTGCTTGAGCCAAGGGCTGTTGGCTTCCCGCTCGATGGCGTTCCACAGTTCGGCAATGTCCGCGTCGCTGAGCCGGGCGGCTTCGATCAAACGCAGGGCGGTGCGCTGGTCCGTATCGAGATGAGATTCACCAAGGTTAGCCAGCACGGTTGTTAAACGAGTCTTGATCTCCGGCATTGTCGCTGCATCGAGGGCTTTGCGCAGCTTGGGTTCGCGGGCACGGCCAAGTTGCAAAAGCCGCTTGGTTGCCGCTTCGCGGGCCGCGAAATCTGCGGCATCGAGCTGCGCGACGAGCTCGGCAATGTGTTTCGCCGGATCGCTGAGACCAGGTTGCCGTGCGAGCCGCAAGATTTCTTCGCGCACAGCCGCTTTGTTCTCCTCCCAGGCCAGCGCGATGCGCCCGATCGCTTGAAAAGCCAGCCGCGCGTCATCACCGCTTAATTGGCCCAACGTCTGCTGCCAGGAAGGCCTTTCCGACTCGCCTGTCGAGCTCGGCGCGGGCCAGGTCCGCAATGCCTCCGCCGCACGGATGGCCAGGATCGATCCTGAATAGCCGGCGGCCAATTGTTCCACATGCGCCTTCGCCTCGGCGGTTCCCAACGCCTGAAGCAGACGCACGAGCCGCGCGGTCCGCTGTTGCTCCGGCGTGGGGTAGCGTTGATAAATGCCAAGCCTTCGGCGATCCCGCAGCGAACTCCAGGCTTTCACCCGCGCCGCATGGATATCGATTCCTTCCGGTAATTGTTTGGGAACATTGATCAGCGCATCCAGAACTTGCTCGCCATGATCGCCCACCTCGCGTGCGGCGCGCAGCCGCGTGTTATAGTCTTCCGCGCTCAACCGTGTCGTGAGCTCGCCAAGTCTGGCGGCGTCCAGCGCTGGCACCGGTTTTACCTGCTCGCGGAGGGCATCCAACACGCCTTGAGGATGCTTCGCGACGATCTTGGCGGCAACGAATTGCTCCCACGCATCCTCGCCGCCGGCCATGTCCAGCGTCTTCGCCAGGTCCGCGGGACTGAGCGGTTGATCATCGATCGCAGCTGGCTGCAGAATTTCGACAACCGGCCAGGTCAGTACTCGCCGATCGGCCCCATAGGACCATAGCCATTTGCCATCTGGCGAAAACCGAACGGCTTTGACGAGCCCGCCATGCGCGGCCAGCGGAGGAAGCTCGGTGGCGGTCAGCACGTCGAACAGTCGGACGCCCTCCTCGGTCCCCAGCGCGAGATAGCGCCCGCCGAACGAAAACGCGGCGCGGCATAAGGGCGCACCAGAACGCAAGGGTCCGGGACGCATGGCGGGAAGCTGCGTCAGCGTGCGCCGCCCGCGGCCATTGGTCCCATCCAACAGCGTGATTTCGCCGTTCAAGGAGCAGGCCACCATTTGGCCGCCGCGCGTCGCGGCCAGCACTTCAATCCGCTCCAGCGGTAATTTAGTTTCCAGCGGCCAGACTTCGATTTCTTCACCGCTTTCGACGTCCCAAACAAACAGAGCGCGGGTCTTGTCCTGGGGCAATTCTCCAGCGCCCAGCAAGCAGCGGCGGCCATCGAGAAAGACCGCCGAACGAAACGGGTGGTAGTTAACTGATTCGTCGAGCGAGCGAAGTTTGTCGCTTTGCGCCGGGGTCGCCAGATAGACTTCACCCCGTTCTCCGGTCACAACCACGCTGCGATCATCGGGAGACACGGCGAAGGAACTGATCGAGAAAAACTGGTTCGGCGACGGCGTCAGGAATTTTTGCCAATTGCCGGTGGCAATTTCAACGCTGTGGCGCGCATATTCGCCCATATACAACCGCTTGCCATCGCGCGAGAAGGCCCCCGGGCGCTGCTCGGAGAACGAGAAGGTGGGATCCTTCAATGACTTCTCCGCCACAGGCTGCGCGGCCTTAGGAAAGACGAAGTCCGCTCCCTCGCAGCGAGCCGCCGCATTGAACACGCATAACCACGCCGCCGCAATTGCACCTGCGCGCATTGAGAAGTTCCCTTAAGATTGTGGGGGAGCTCATTTTCCACGTGCGCAGATGGGCAGTCAAGTTTAGGCAGGCCGGCGGGCGGAGAATTACAATGGAGGTCATGGACAAGTCCTATTTTGCGTGCGCAGCCATCTGCGTATTCTTGATCGTATTGTTCCTTTCGGCCCTCTATGCTGGCGCGTATTTCCAGCTTGGAACGTTCGAGCCGGCGGACCCCAATAGCGGCTACAGCCACTACAGGTTCTACCGCCAGGAATGGATGCTCACCGCATTCGAACCGATGGCCAAAATTGAATCGGCGCTGACGGGTGAGAGCGTCTGGATCGGCTTGCAGTTTGAGGTCTTGGAAACAGAAGTTATCGAAACTCCCCTTGCGAGAATCGCTTTTTAACTGCAAAGTTCCTTACCGGCCTGAAACCGGTGGTGATGCAGAATCGCCCGCGGACAGTGTCGGTTTGGAATGCAGCCCATGAAACGGCCATCGTCCACCGCCCTTGCGTTGATCGCGCTCTTGTTCCTTTTGGCGTTGCTTTTGGCTGCGTACATCGGCGGCTATTTCTGGCTGGGCGAAGCGCGCGCCGGCGGCGACCCGTTTGCCGAACCGCCGACGATTACGCTGGAACGCACCTATCGGCGGGAGTGGCTGGCCGATGCTTTCAAGCCGCTGGCCTTGATCGAATCCTTCATCACCGGCCGCCAGGTGGTCATTCAATGCGAAGAATCGCCCGAGGACGCCTGGAGCGCCGGATAGTGATCGGCGCCGCATCGCATCAGTGCAAAACCTTTCGCAAAAACGCCAGCGCGTCGGCCGATTCATCGATCAGCTTTTGAGTGGGCTTGCCGCCGCCGTGGCCGGCGCTGGTGTCGATACGGATCAGGATCGGGGCGTCGCCGGCTTGGGAGTGCTGCATTTCGGCGGCGAATTTGTAGCTGTGACCGGGGACGACGCGGTCGTCATGGTCGCCCGTGGTGACGAGCGTCGGGGGGTAATGCGTGCCCGGCTTGATATTGTGCAAGGGCGAATAGGCTGCAAGCGTTTTGAACTGGTTCGCGTCGTCCGCCGAGCCGTATTCCACCCGCCACGCGCGGCCAATGGTGAACTGGTGATACCGCAGCATGTCCATCACGCCGACGCCCGGCAGCGCAGCGCCGAACAAATCGGGCCGCTGCGTCAGGCATGCGCCGACGAGTAGGCCACCGTTGGATCGCCCACTGATCGCCAGCTTTTCGCGCCGCGTGTACTTGTTGTCGATGAGCCACTGGGCGGCGGCAATAAAATCGTCGAACACGTTCTGTTTTTTGTCCAGCTTGCCCGCATCGTGCCACTCGCGGCCAAATTCGCCCCCGCCGCGGAGGTTGGCGACCGCATAAACGCCCTTCATCTCCAGCCATGTCGCGGTGCTGACGCCAAAGCCGGCGAGCTGCGGAATGTTGAATCCACCATAGCCATAGAGGATGGTCGGGTTATTGCCATCGAGCGCGACATCACGGTGATGCACAATCGTCATTGGGATGCGCGTGCCGTCCTTCGACTCATAGAACAATTGCTTGACGACGAATTGCGAGCCGTCGAAATCAAGTTTGGGCTTGCGGAATATCGCGCTCTTTTGCTGGTCAAAGTCGTAGCGATGAATCGTCGTGGGGGTCACCGCGTTGGTGAACGTGAAAAACGTCTCCCGGTCCTCGCGCCGGCCGCCAAAGCCGCCGGCCGTGCCGGCGGCGGGAAGTGCGATCTCGCCCGCGGGCGAGCCATCGAGCTTGAACAACTTGACCTGGCTTTTTACATCGTGCAGATAGTCGCAGACAAAGCGATCCCCGACCAGCGTCGCGCCGTCGAGCGTGTCGGCTTGTTCCGGCACGATTTCCCGCTTTTCCGCGGGCGATTTCTCAACGTCGATGGCGATGATCCTCCGCCGCGGCGCGGTAAGATCGGTCGAGAACCAGAACGTCGAGCCGTCGTTGCCCAAAACGTCGTACTCCGCCTCCCACTCGCGCAACAGTTCCACGATGGGCGCGCCCGGCTTTTCCAACGATTGATAGAACACAAGGTTCTTGGATTCCGATCCGCGCCATACCGTGATGACCAGGTATTTGCCATCATCGGTGACGTTGCCGCTGAAGCTCCATTCCTTCTCGTCGTCGCGCTTATAAACCAGACGGTCGTCGGATTGCGGCGTGCCGAGCTTGTGGAAATAGAGCTTGTGGTAATAATTCGCCGCGACATAGGCCTCGCCCTTGGCTGGCTCGTCATATCGGCTATAGAAGAACCCGCTCCCGTCCTTCATCCACGAGGCGCTTGAGAATTTCACCCAGCGCACATGATCGGGTGTTTCCTTTCCCGTCGCGACATCGAGCACCTTCCACTCCTGCCAGTCCGACCCCGCCGCCGCCAGTCCGAACGCCAGAAGTTTGCCATCCTCGCTCGGACGCCAGGTCGTCAGGGCAACCGTGCCGTCGGCAGAAAGCTGGTTGGGATCCAACAGCAGCCGCGGCTGGGCGTCGAGGCTATCGGCGACATAAAGAACGGCTTGGTTTTGCAGGCCGTTGTTGCGCGTATAGAAATAGCGCTGGCCGCGCTTGACGGGCAGTCCAAACCGCTCATAGTTCCACAGCTTCTCCAGCCGCGCCCGGATTGTCTTCCGCTCCGGGATTTGCGACAGGAAGTGCTCCGTCAGCTTGTTCTGCGCCGCGACCCAGGCTTTGGTCTCGTCGCTATCCGGCTCCTCCAGCCACCGGTAGGGATCGGCGACTTTTCGGCCGTGGTAGTCGTCAACGGTGTCGCCACGGGGCGACTTGGGATACTCAAGCTTCATGCGCGGTCCTTGGTCGTTTGTCTTTGGCGATTGCGCGGGCGACCAAGATGCCGACACAAGGATGGCCAGCGCCCCAAATAGGCAAACCCGTTTCATGATGTTCAGCCCTGCCGGGAAAGATCGAAAGAGCGATGGACTATCATAACCCGAAGGAGCGCATCGCGGGGAGACAGAATGAACTTGTCCCCCCACTGATGCGCTCACGCGTCGGAATGGGAAGTCATCGCCGATCGGTCGTCTAACGATCCTTTGGCTGAATCTCGACCTTCATGCCGTCGACCCACTGCTTGTGCTCGTCGGTGTAGTAGAGATAGGCACGACTGGCAGGGCCGGTGTAGGTGCCGGGGACGGCGGCGATCAGGCTGAGCGAAACATCGACGCGGGTTTCTTTCGCCAGCGACCGCCAGTAGAGCACGACCTCACGTCCAAGGACCTCGTAGGCGTCGATCTTCTTGGCCTTCACTAGCTCCTTGAGCTGATCGTGGCGCACTTCTAGCCCGCCGGGGATGCCGATGATGGCGATGGGCATCGGGATGGTCTCGCCCGTCTTGTTGACGACGACCACGTCGGCCTCGGTCGCGGCCCCTTCATCCATCTGGGCGTTCTTCAGCTTGGCCTCCAGGTGCAGCTTGCAGAGTTCGGACGAATCGGGCTTCAGGCTATTGAACTTCACGGCGACCGAGTAGGGCATTTGCGAGCCGGCCCCCATGCGGACTTCAACCTGATGCTTGCCGGGGGCAAACAACTCGGCCCCGACCGGCAGCTCAATCGCGCCGGTGGTGTTCTGGTCGAAAGCGACGGGCGTTCCCACGAACTTGCCATCGACCACCAGTTGAAGGCTGCCTGGAGTCGTCGGCTTCGCTCGCGAGCGGTCGTAGGCCACGATCGCCTTGAGCGCGAGAATGGTCGATTGCGTCGAGCCAAAGCGGCCGTCCTTGCAGCACTTGGCGAGGTACTCGATCGACTTTTCAACATTGGCCGTATAGCTCTTGTTATTGAGCCAGGCGAGGACGGCCAGCGCCGTCGTTTCGATGGCCAGGGCTTCGCCGCCGCTGCCGATGACGCTGGTCGTCGCGTCCTTGAGCGAGCCATCGGCCTGCTGCTTGCCCGCGAGCTTGTCCAAGAGGTGGTTTTTACCATCTTTGTCGCCGGCCAGGGCCATCACGTTGGCGGCGAGCGCGACGGCATACGTATTCTGCGCTTTTTCACCGGCTTCGCGCGCCCACTTCACTTCGGTAGCCAAGTCGCTCTTCACGCCCGATTCCAAGAGGGCCCAGGTGTTGTAGGTGTTGGCGCATTCAGGATCGGCGACCCACGTATGCAGCGTGTGCGTTTTGCGGACGTAGCCACCGTTGCCATCGCGTTGGGCAACGAGCCACTTACGGGTTCGCTCGAGCATCACCGGATCGACGAAGCGGACCTTTTCCATGTCGGTGAATTCCATCAGGCCGTAGGCGGTGAGCGCGTCATGCCCGGGATCGCCGCCGAACCACTCGAAGCCGCCGCTGGGGGATTCAAACCCGCGGAGACGCTGATAGCCCGTTTCGAGAATGAGGCCGCTCTTTTCGATCAGTGCCGGATCGACGCCTTGATGCGACATGAAATACTGCTGAGCCATCACGAGCGGATAAACCGTCGAGCTGGTTTGCTCGAAGCAGCCGCAGGGTTCTTGAATCAGCGCCGCCAGGGCGTTCGTCAAGCTGGCCAGCGGCGTGGGATAAACGACGATCTTCGCTTCGAGGCTGCCCGGCACGAGCGTCGCGGGAACGACGACTTCGTGGTTGACTTGCCCGTCAGGAACCAGAAGTCCGCCGCGGGCGATCAATTGCGGGAATCCGAGCGGCCGAACCATTAGCGGCCGAGTCACCTTGTCGGCGAACGGTCCAGCGGACGCATGGATCGTCAGTTGCGACGGCCCCACATGTTTGCCGACCTCGATATCCAGGAATTTCCGCAGGCGGCCGCTCGCGGGCAGGTTGAACTTTTCTGCGCCCGAATCAAGCAGCACTTCGCCCTTCAGCTCATATTTCAGCGACGCAGCGGCTTGCGCCGTTGGCGTCGAATTCACCAGGCCCAGCGGCAGACGGATCTTGTCGCCGGAGGTTACTTCCAGCGGGAGTTTGGGCTCGAGATAGAACGGCTCGACCGATTCGATCGCCAGCGACGACTGGCCGAGCGCACCGCTGTCGCTGAAGGCATCGGCCGATACGCGGAAGCTGGTAACGGAATCGTTCAGGCCGAATTCGACGTTCGCTTTCCCCTCAGCGTCGGTGCGAATGCCGGCGCTCCAGAACAGCGTTTCGGCGAAATCGGTCCGTTCGCCAGGCTGACGTTGCGAGCGGACCTGGTGCGCGTAAATGCGCACGTGCGGGAAGTCGTTGCGAATCGCCTGTCCGCCGGCCCTCCGCCCGCGCCCCAATCCGCCACCTCCGCCACCGAAGGCCTTCTGATCCGCTTCGTCGAGTGCCGCCCGCAGCTTGCGCCGCGCGTCGTTCTCGCCTTCCTCGCCGAATTCAAGTGCCCTTGCGCCAGCGGCAACTTCCTTCTTGGCCTCTTCCCTAGCGTTCTCTTGAGCTTGCTGCTTACCGTCAGCTTCATTTTTGGCCGGCAACAGCGGCGCGGCAGCGCCGTCTTTTCGTGCTTCGGGCGCGAGCGCGTCGACGGGCCTGTCTTCACCGGGAACGGCGAAACGGAAGCGGTCGCGGGGAGAGAAATCCGCCTTTTCCGCAAATGTAGCCATTCGCAGCGAGAGCGCCCGCCGCGCTGCCGGACCATGTTCGGCCATGAATTTTGCCGGGTCCGCGAGCGCAAACCGCCGCCAGCCTTGCGTTCCGAGCAGCAGATCGACGGCGAGGTTTGCCTTGGGATTGGCCGGGTCGAGATACACATGGGCATCGGCCAATTCCTTCACGTCGCCTTCCAGCAGAACCATCACTGGCAGCCGCGGGGCCTGTTCACGTTTATCCATCATTTCCAGCACGCTGTCGTCCGTCACGGCGACACCCACCACGGCGCTAATCGGCTTGTCGGTTTCGTCAACGGTTTGAATCCCGATGCTCGCCTTGCCGCCGGGGATGTACTGCTTCGCATTCGGCGCGAGCTTCACTCGCACCGATCGCGCGGGCTGCCGGAAGACCAGGCGTTCGGCCAGCGGCTTGCCTTCGCTGGAGTAGGCCGTCGCCATCAAAACGCCCTCGCCGCTGGCGGGCGAAAGGACGATGTCTTTCGATCGGCCGGCGGCTAAGTCCACCGCGACGCTGGCGATTTCGATATCCCGTTGCCGCAGGACGACGCGATATTTGCCCGCGGCGGTCGCGGCCAGCGAGAGCCGCACGGACTTTTCGCGCGACGTGACTTCATCGGTCGACGACAGCACGACGCCCGACGTCTTTACTTCTGGCAACGGATACGGCGATTTGATCCCGGCCGGCTCGGTGATTTTGAGCGCATACTTGCCGCCGGATTTGGGCGTGAAGGAGAATCGCCCGCGCCCTTCGTGCTCGCTCTTAAACGCGGCGACTTCGCGGCCCTGTTCATCGACGACGACGCCGGCCACATCCGCCGGCTTCTTCGCGGGCGTGAAGGCCTCGAAGTAGACGCGATTGGCCAGCCCCGCCACCAAATCGCCCCCTTCGGGATACAGCGTCAAATCGACCGTTTGCAGCAGGATCGGAATCGTCTTGGCCGCCGTTTCGACCGCGCCGCCGTCTTCAATCACCAGCGCCAGCGTCCCGTCGCCCCGCTTCATTGCCGCGGGCAGTTTGAATCGCACCTGGCAATTGCCTTTGTCGTCGATCTTCGCGCTGCCTCGGTACGATTCTTCTCCATCGACGCGAGCGATCACCGTCACCGCGGAACTTGCGGGAATTCCTCCTTCCGCTCGCTCCGCATGGAGCAGGGCGACGACTTCATCGCCCGGGCCGTAGCCGTCTCGCAAGAACTTGATCTGCGTCTTCAGCCGCGGGGCGCGATACGCCCGAATGTCAAATTTCCGCTCGGCGGGTGCGTAACCCATGTCGGGATAGCTGACGTGGATCGTGTATTCGCCGCCAGCCTGAGCCGACGGAATCGCCCATTGAAACCCGAGCACGCTGGCCTCGGATCGCGACACGCCCGACGCCACGCTGTCACCCTTGGGGCCTTTGATCTCGATGATGGCCGTTACCTGCTTGTCGGTGCCAAGCGGCTGGTGCGTGGCATGATGCAGTAGCACCCCCCGCACCAGCAGGGTCTCGCCGGTGCGATAGATCGGCTTGTCGGTGCTGAGGTGCGTTTGATAGCGGTCCGCTCCGCCGAGCGTTTCCGTCAGCGCCGCCGCCGGGCTCTTATCCGCCGCCGCGGGGGCATTTTCCGCCACTGCCAGCCGCCAGCAGAGAAAACCTGACGCGAGAATCGCCCCTAAAGCAGTTGCGAGCCGACGGTTACGCTGCGCGGTCATGGCAGTAAGCTCCCTCGTGTAAGCGGAATGCGCTAGGCCGTGGGATGAGACGCCGCTGGTGGAATGAAAGTTCCCAAGGTCATCCGCTAGCCCGACTGCGATTTCCACGACGTTGGTAGAATGTTCTTCGGCCCCGGAGTCGCGACCAGATGTCGTTTTGGCAAGTCATCGTTCAGAGTCTGCTCTTCCACCGCCGCATTCACTTTTCCGTGGCGATGGGGGTGGCGGCGGCGACGGCGGTGTTGACGGGGGCGCTGCTGGTGGGGGACTCCGTCCGCGGGACGCTGCGCCATCTCACGCTCGACCGACTGGGCCGTATCGATGAAGCCGTCGTTGGTGACCGCTTCTTTCGCGCGGAACTGGGGACCGAACTGGCCGCTGCGCCCGCATTTCAACAGCACTACGATTCCGTCGCCCCCGCCATCGTCTTCCCCACCGTCACCGTCGAAACGACCGCCAGCCCAATACGCCGCGCCACGAGCGTCATGGCCATTGGCTGCGACGAGCGGTTCTGGAAGCTTGGCAGCGAGAAATCCCTGCCGGCTCAGCTACCCGCCGAGAACGAAATCATTCTGAGCGAGCCACTCGCCAGCGCGCTCGACGCCAGTGCAGGTGACGAAATTATTCTGCGGCTCCCCAAAATCAGCGATGTGCCCGCCGACAGTCCACTTGGACGCAAATCCGGCCGCATCAGCAGCGTGCGGCTCAAAGTGATCGAAGTCATCGCGTCGGAAAGCCTCGGCCGATTCGCGCTGCGCCCCCGCCAGGCGTCGCCCCAAAATGCCTACGTCGCGCCGCAAACGCTGCAGCGGCTGCTCAAGCAACCCGGTCGCGTGAACGCACTGTTCATCGCGGGTCAATCCGCCACACCGCCCACGGAGCAAGCTACCAAGGCGCTGGAAGCGGCCCTCGCGCCCAAACTCGCCGATTTCGGCATCCGCGTCGATCGCGTGCGGAAAGCGTTCAAGCCCGCCGGCAACGCCGCCGCCGCCGAGCAGGTGATCTACGACTATTACCACATCACCACCGACCGCATGGTCTTCTCGCCGGCCGCAAAGAGCGCGATCGAACAGGCGATTGGCGAATTCCCCTCACAGCCCGTATCGACGTACCTGGCGAACACCATCGCGCTGGGCAATAGCGCCGAGGGCATCCCCTATTCCACCATTGCCGCCGTCGATTCGAACGCCGCCACTGGCCCGGCGCAAACTGCCCCAGGTCAGGCGGTTTCGCTCGCCGACGACGAAATTGCGCTCAATCAATGGGCCGCAGAAGACCTCGGCGCACAACTAGGCGACGAAATCCGCATCGACTTCTTTGCCCCTGAAACGACGCATGGCGTGGCCGTTGAAAAAAGCGCGCGATTCAAGCTCGCCGCGATTGTGCCGCTCACCGAGCCCAGTGCAGGCTTCAGCCGCCGCGGGCCGGCGCGTTTCGGCCAGCCTCCTACGACCGCCAACGACCCCGACATGACGCCGATCGTCGAAGGGGTTACGGACAAGGAGTCGATCAATAATTGGGATCCACCTTTCCCTTATGATCAGAAGCGGCTGCGATTGCCCAAAGACGAGGATTACTGGGAAAACCACCGCGCAACCCCCAAAGCGTTCATCAGCTACGCCGCCGGCCAGCGCATTTGGGGCAGCCGCTTTGGCGACGCCACCGGCTTCCGCGTTCCCGCCACCGCCTTCGCGACGGAAGAAGCGCTCGAGGGGCGGGTGGAGCATGCACTCCGCGAAAAAAAGGCTGATCTGGGCTTCGCCATTCTCCCTCTCAAGCGACAAGGCCTCGCAGCTTCCGCAGGCACCACTCCATTCGACGTGCTCTTTTTGTTCCTCAGCTTCTTCATCATCGCAGCGGCACTACTGCTCGTCGCCGTGCTGTTCAAACTCGGGATCGAGCAGCGCGTCGCCGAAGTGGGGACACTGCTGGCGCTCGGTTGGCAGCGACGGCAAACGGGTTGGTTCCTTCTCTGGGAAGGGGTTGGCGTCGCCACTATCGGCGCGCTCATCGGCGTGCCGCTGGGCATTGGCTACGCCTGGTTAATGATCGTCGGTCTCAAAACCTGGTGGATCGGAGCGGTCGGCACGTCGTCGCTGGCGCTGTATTGGACGAATCCCATCACGCTGGTCATCGGCGTCGTCAGCGGCATTGTCGTCAGCACGCTCACCATCGCCTGGAGCTTGCGCCACTTGCGATCCGTTACTACGCGCGAGCTGCTCGCCGGACAATCCCGCACGGTGGCCGTCGCGCAAAAAAGATCCTGGATCTGGCCCGCCGTCGCCGCGTCGCTGGTCGTAATTGCCGTCGCCTTAGCGATACTGGCAACTCGCCTCGGCGGTGAATCTCAGGCCGGCGCTTTCGTCGGAGCGGGCGCGGCCATCCTCTCCGCCGCGCTCATCACGGTCTGGAATCGCCTTCGCTCTCCGCGCGTCGCCGACCCATCATCGGCCGCGCGCCTATCGCTGGGAAAACTCGCGTTAGAAGCGGCGGCGCGAAATCCCAGCCGCAGCACGCTCACCATCGGCCTCGTGGCCGCCGCCAGCTTCCTCATCATCGCGATGAGCGCTTTCCGCCTGGCCCCGACAAAAACCGGCGCGGGCGGATTCGACCTCGTGGCCACCTCGAGCGACCCCATCTTTGCCGACCTCAACACGCCGGCCGGTCGCGACGACCTCTTGGGCAACGAAGCCCCCGCGCTCGAAAACACCAAGGTGCTCGCGCTCCGCTACCGCGCTGGCGACGATGCAAGCTGCAACAACCTCTATCAATCGACGCAACCCCGCGTGCTGGGTGTCACGCCAGCGATGATAAAGCATTATGACGACGAGGAACCGGTCAAATTCACGTTTGCCGGTAGTGCGGCAGCAACACCCGAGGAAAAGGCCAACCCCTGGCTGCTGCTCTCTTCGCCCGCGGTGCAGGGCGAGCCCATCCCCGTCGTGCTGGACAAAAACACCGCCATGTACAGCCTGCACCTCTATCGCGGCATCGGCGAGGAGTTTGAAGTCGCCTACGATGGCGCGAAGCCGCTGAAGCTGAAAGTTGTTGGCCTGTTGTCCAATAGCATCCTGCAAGGCAGTGTGCTGATGGGCGAAGCCGATTTTCTGCGGCAATTCCCGGAAATCGGCGGCTATCGATTCTTCCTCCTGCGGACGCCAGAGGAAAAGCTCGAACAAGTCTCGGCCGTGCTCGAGGACAAACTCAGCGATCAGGGGTTTGACGCCGTGCCCACCGACGAAATGCTCACCCAGCTCCTGGCGGTGCAGAACACCTATCTTTCCACGTTTCAAAGCCTCGGCGCGCTCGGCCTCTTGCTCGGCACGTTTGGCCTGGCGACGGTTCAGCTTCGCAGCGTGCTCGAGCGCCGCGGCGAACTGGCTCTCCTGAGTGCTCAAGGCTTCCGCCGTTCCCGCATCGCCCGCTTGATCTTAAGCGAAAGCGTCCTATTGCTTCTCGGCGGCCTGGCCACTGGCGCGGTCGCCGCCATGATTGCCGTGCTTCCCCACATGCTCCTGGCTGACGCGCAAGTCAACCTCGTTGAGTTGCTGTTGATGCTCGGAATTGTCCTGGCGATCGGCGTTGCATCCAGCTTCGTCGCCGTTCGCGCGACGTTGCGCGCGGATATCATCGCCGCGTTACGCGGGGAATAGTCGCCAATGTCATCCATTGGCCGATCCAGCTAAGCGGCCCGCCGACGCGGGACGATCGCGCCATTGCTGGCGAGTTCGGCTTTTCCTGGCGCGGTCGAGACACGGCTGAGAGCACCGTCCGCGGCAAAGTACTTGATCTGATTCTCTTCGATAAACCAGATGGCGTACCCGCCGGCATAGCTGAAGCGGCGACCGCAATAGAGGCCCTTGCGAATTAAGACGGCCTCGCCCAACCCTTCGCTCGCGTCGCAGCCGAGCTCGGCGAGCGTCGCTTGAATCGATTGGCGGACGCGCTCCGCGTAAAAGGCCGAGGGCAAATCCATTTGCGGGCGGTCCCTGCGGGTAGAATTCAATGCCGGTTGGCGTCCGCATAACATCGGCTGCGTGCGACTGCGGAATTTGGCTGCGCTCCTTCAAGCCGCAAGGCTTGCCTATCTTGAGACGGGCAAGCCTTGGGGACTTTGAGTGCAATTACTTTTGTCTGGATCGCAATCCGCGCCAAAATTACCGTTTCTTCGGAATCGCGTTGGCGGGGACTTCTGCCTTTTGGACGGGTAGCGCCGGCTTCGCTGGCATGACCAAGAGATGCCCCTTGTCATCCGAGAAATCGCCGGCCTGCGCCACTTTGCCTTCCTTGCTCCACCACGTCCATTTGCCGGAGGGATTTCCGCTCGTGAAGAAGCCGCGAATCGAGCGCTGGCCGTTCTCGTGCCACCAACTCCATTCGCCTTCCTGCTTGCCTTCCTCGTAACGCCCTTCGAGCGTCTTCTGGCCATTGGCATACCACCAGGTAAACGTGCCGACGGGCACGTCGTACTTATACTCGCCTTGCAATCGGATTTGCCCATTTTGATGCCATACGGTGTACTTGCCGTGCTTAATGGGCTTGCCGGTGCTCGAGTAGGTAGCCATCTCTCCCTTATGCCAATCGTCAAGGGTTTTGGCGACGAGCTCCGGCTCCAGATACTGTCCACTGGTCTTTTTCAGCGTGCCGGCGAAATAGGTCGTGCTGGTCGTGAGCTTGCGGCCCTTATCGTACAAGTCGCTGCTAACCAAGGCGCCGTCTGCGCCCCATTCCTGGAGCAAGCCGTTGATGATGCCCCCCTCGAACTTCATTTCCCGCATTTTACGGCCGCTAGGATGCCACCAGGTGGCGACTCCTTCGCGCTCGCCGCGATTGAAGCGGATCTCGCTGACCTTCCTGTGCTTGGCGTCGTAGATGATCCACGCGCCGTGGAGCTGGCCATCTTCAAAGATGCCCTGACTCACGAATGGGGGTGAGAAATCCGTGTAGGGGCGTTGCCGGAGAAATGCGACTTCACCCCCCGCATACCACCGGTTCCATACGCCATGACGCTCGTTGTCTTTCATCCGCCCTTCCATGACAACGCCGCCCCGTTCGTTCAACTCGCGCCACTGCCCGTGGTTGAGATAATTGCCTTGCCCGTCTTGAATAACTTCGCGGACGATTTTGACTTTGCCGTTGGGAAAGCGTTCTTCAATGATTTCCGGCTTACTGGCTTCGGCCGGTTTTTCTTCAATTTGAAGCGGCGCTGGCGTCGCTTCGCCCGCCGATCCGCCGACATTATCGGGGGTCGCCTCGTCTACCAGCGGCTTGAGTCCTGCCGGCTCTGGGCTTGGCGGCTCCTCGTCCACGAGCGGCATCGGGGTCAGGGGCCCTTCCGTCACATCCTCCACGACCGGTGCGCCGTCTTGTGCTTGCAACTCTTGTGCAATCGCCGGTCCGGCAAGAATCGCGGCGATGCACAAGCCTTTCGACCAATTCTTCCAATTCCCAGGCAGAGTCATAGCCACGATCCTTGTGCTAGCATTCGCCGACCGGCGCCGGCAACGCGGGTTAAATCTTGTCCCTGGAATAAGTGAATCGACCGGCTCGTTCACCAAATCAAGAACTGGCGGAGCGGACGGAAGAGTCGGTGCTTTCGGTACAGATTGTCCGGCAAGCCGCAGCGCAAATGCTTGCGCAGCTAGACGGGAGGTTAGAAAGCGCCGCCGACGCGGATCGCGTCACAGCAGCGGATCTTCGAAGGGGCTGATGCCGAACTCGTCGGCGGGCTTAGAGAGCAGGTCGTCGGATGATTCCGGACGCGGCGTTGCATCGTTTTCGACCGGTCGGACAACCAGGCGATGGAGCCGCTCGGCAATGACCTCAACCGGCTGGCCGGCATCGATGGCCAGCCCTTCCGTCGTGGCGTCGTAGGTTTGGCCTTCGATGACGACGGCGCCGCTGGGCAGCATTTTAGTTTTCGCCCGACCACGCCTGCCGATTAACAGTCGCAAAGTTTGTTCCAGGTCGTCGGCGGTCAATGCGGCTTGTTCATCCGGCGTGCGACGAAGCAGTATGCGGCGGCCGATGGGTGTTTTGGGCCACCAATGTGCAAACGCACCAAAGAAAACGGGTATCAGGATGGCGATCGTCACGAGCGACGAAGTGCCGACGTAGCGGTTTTCGTAGTAGCCGACGCAAACAGCCGCCACGAACGCTATGCCCGCGAAAATGCCTAGCGCTCCTCCCGAAGGGACGAAGAGCTCCAGCACAAGGAGCAACACTCCTAAGAGAATTAGCGCTAGCGGCCAGATGAATGCGTCCATAACTAAACCGTCGGCGCGCGTTTATCCCTCAATGCCCTTCACCACCACGCGGTTGCCATACGCCTCAGCCACGTACACGTCGCTACCAGGCGGGAGAAAATCGCCGCTGCTGACCACATCGACCAGTTGGTCGCCAAAACGCGCCTTGCCCGCGGGCGTGAGCGGCGTAAGCGTGGTGCCCCGTTTGTGCAGCAAGTGGTCAAAGGTGGCGAGCGCCTCGCGCGTGCGCATTTCGCTGAGCAATGCACCTTCGGGCGGCTTCAGCAAAATGCGATTCACGAGCGGGGCTCGGTGCAGATATTTACGGAAGATGGCCAGAGAAATGAAGACGCCGGCAAAGGCCGCCGTCACCATCATCAGGCCGCGGGGAAACTGGTTGAGCTGATAAATGTTGCGCGGGATGACGAAGGTCTGGCTAGCGAGGATGACCGACACGATGATCAAACCAATGCCGCCAATACCAAACGCGCCGAAACCGGGCAGGGCAAACAGCTCAATCGCGACAAAGGCGATGCCCGCGACGAACAGCACGATCTCCAGCGCGCCGGCGGTTCCATGCAACACATTGGCCCAGAAGAACAGCAAAAAGCAAACGGCCGAAACGAACCCCGGCAGGCCGATGCCCGGGGTCATCAGCTCCAGGCTCAGCGTGAAGAAAGCAATGAACAACAAAAAGCCCGAAATCTCCGGGCGGGCAAGCTGCTCGATCAGCACATGGGCCCAGTTCGCCTGTAAGCGCTCCGGCTCGCCGTCGAAATGATAAAGCTGCTTGACCTCGTCGAAGCTGGCGACGATAAAACGGGCCAGGCCATGCTCGTCGGCCTGCCTGCCGGTCATCCCGCCGGAAGTGGAGACTTCGCTTCCTTTTTTCCAGCTTTCAGCGTTTTGCTGCCGGGCATGCTCGTCGTCGGTGAAATAGCCGACGCGATTATCGCCGTCATGCACGAAGCGATACACAACCGCGTCGCGGTCCACGAGTGCCAGCGGCAGCGACCAACTTCGGCCGCGCGTTTCGCAGAGGCGCTCGACGGTTTCCTTGATGCTCTCGCGCTGCGAAGGATCGAGGTTCACTTCGCCCGGGCCGCCGATAATCGCTCCCTCGGCGACCACCAGGTGATCGCAAGCGATGGCCACCAGGGCCGCGTCACCGCGAGCCTGTTGCGGTACATATGCGACGGTGCGGATCTCTCCTGAATTCAAATCGGCCAGCTTATTGGCCAGCCGCGCGCTGTCATACAGCGAGCCGCCGCCGCTGTCGATTTCGATGCAGACGAAATTCACATCCCCGGACGCCAGCCGCTGCTCAAGCGAGCGGATGATGAAGTTGACTTTGTCGGTGCGAATGGGGCCGTCCAGCCGCACCAGGACCGGCTTCCACGCGCGGCCGATGGAAGGATCTTCCTCCACCGCCTGCGCCGGCAAACCCAGCGCGACGGCAAGCTCCGCACGACTCCCGGCCAGGTGGCTGACAAAACCATATTCCCGCAGCTTGTCGGCGGCGAGCGTGAGCGGGCGGCCGGGGTCTCCTTTGATCGTTTCGACCACTCCTTGCAACTCGCCCTCGTTGATGTATTGCACTCCGTCGGCGGTGCGAATCCGCAGCAGCTTCAGCCGCTTATCGACGAGCGCTTTCACGACGGTGACGGGAATCGTCCGACGCTGGGTGGCAATGTATTCGTAATCGCTCAACACGTCGGCATCGATGGATGGCTCATCGTGCCCGGCATCGCCGATCGTGGCGTCGGGGGCCATGACAATCTGTTCGCAAGCGAGCATCGGCAACAGAGCATGCCCTTGGATTGGCTTGGAAATGAAGGCAACAGTGCGGACTTCCTTGAACTTATCGCTGACCAGATACCGCGCGAGCGACTTGGCATGGCCAAGCTGGCTGCCTTCGCCGAGCGTGCCGTTCTTGGGCGTAAACTCGAGGACCAAAATTGGCCGTGGGCCATCTTTGGGAAGGCTATCGAGCAAGTGGTCAATCTGTTTTTGAACTTGCGCGTCCGTGTTGCCAGTGATCGGCAACGGCACCTTGACCACAATCCCCCGGGACTTCGCATCCTCCGCCGCCGGTTTGGCTTCCTGACCGCGGGCGACCATGAGCGACAGCGCGAGCACGAAGCAGCTCAGCGCGGCAATGCGTGTTGCGCTTCTCCTCCCAGGCACATGCGATGTTCGTCGTCGAGCAACCATACTCAGCGGCCAGCCTACTTCACCCTAATTTCCAGTCCTGACAACACTTTACGTTTCCAATTCCACGCTATTATAGGACGCGCGCGGGCGAGAGGAAAGGAACGTAACGGTTGTGGCGGCGGCTTGCAGCCGCTGAATGCAGTTTTAGCCGCCGTGGGCGTTGCGCACAGTCAAAAACGCCCGTCGCCAGCGGATGCTCATTCGGCCGCAAAAATAGGCCACGACGCCGCTAAGGCAAAACATCACGAAGCACCAGGCCGCCGCCCGCCCGTTGGCCACGTGATGGGCTAAATCGAGCGACTGGATAATCTGGCTTTGCCCCTGCGAGAGCACGATGGTTGTCAGGATTGCCGCGTAAAGGGCTGCCTCTAGCAGCGTCGCGGCGGTGAGCGTCCAAGAGGAACTCCAATCCGGCATTTGAACCAGATAAAGGGCATAGGCTAAGTGGAGAGATCCCAAGAGAAACATCACGAATGCAAATCGGCCGATTGCGTAATCCTCAACATCCGACAGATACCGAGCGACCTCGAGCGCCCCAGGAATCATCGAGAACACGCCCAGTAGCGTCACCAGCGTCGAGAGAACGTACGCGGCCGCGAGTTTTTCCGCGTCCGGCTGATAGCCGGCTTTCTCCACAATCAACCGCAGCGGGACTTGCGGTGGGCGAGGTGGCGTCGGCAGCGGGGGATTGAGCAGTGGAGCAACGGGCATCGGAGCGAGAATTGGCTCTGGTGGCGCCGCTCCAGCGGACGGAGATTCTGCCTCGACCGTGAGCGATTCGAGCGGAGGCAACGGATCCATCGGAGCTGGAGCCGGGATTTCCTCGGACGATGGAGTCTCCGGCAGCGGGACAGGGGGCGGGATCGGCGGTTCTTCCACCCTCGCTGGTGGTTGCGGTGCGAGGATAAACGCAGCGACCGGCGCGGGTGGTTCGAGCGCGGCTGAGTCTGGCGTTGGTAGTTCGAGCGGCGGCTCGGTGACCAGGGGCGGAGGCGCCTCGATCGAGGGCGCGCGCGGCCGCCGGCGCTTCTCGCGCCTGGGACGGTCAAACAGATCTTCGATACTTTCCCAACTAGGTGGAGGCGCAATCCGTGGTGGCGCAGGAGGCGCTGGCGGCGGGATCGGCGGCGGAATCGGAGGGATGATTGCCGCAGGCGAAATGGTCAGCGATGGCGAGGGCGCGATTGCGTCACGCGCGGTCGTTTCCGCGCGAGGCTCCCCCGGAACTCTCAGCTTATGTCCGCATTTGGGGCATTCAACCGTTTTGCCCGCGCGCTCGTCCGGCACGATCAGATTCCGTCCGCAGAGGCAAACGATTTTAACGGGCATGGGGGCCTGGAATCGTGGGCGAGTGTGATTGTCCGCCGTGGGGCACTGCACCAGCCAAACGCAAAACCAACTACAATGATAGCTGCCTACGAACTGTCCGCCCTGCCACCCGTAAGCACTTTTTTGAGGAATAAGAATATGGACAAGCCAACTAACCCCCTGCCGGCGTCGGAGATCCCCTCCCCGATCACGTCAAACATCGCCCGCACGGAGCAAGTGCCCGCGGCCCCCATCGTGATCCAACAGTCGCGGAGCGCGTTCTCGCGGCTGTTGAGCTGGGTAGGTTGGACCGGCTTCATTTTTTGCGGCATCCTGCTTTACGGCCTGTTGTCGCAGCTCTCTGATTACTTCGACCTGACCGGCGGCATCGCCGAGAAGTACCACAGCGGGGCGAAGTTTTCCAGCGACAAGATCGCCATCATCAGCGTGGATGGGACAATTCTGGACGGCGACGGCTTCGTCAAAAAGCAGATCGACCGCGTCCGCGAGGACGACCAGGTGAAAGCGGTTGTGCTGCGGATCGATTCGCCTGGCGGGACGGTAACCGGTTCCGACTACATCTACCACCATCTTAAAAAGTTGCGTGAGGAAAAGATCGAGAAGCACGGCGACTTTCCGATGATTGTCAGCATGGGGAGCATGGCGGCGAGCGGCGGCTATTACATTGCGATGGCGGTCGGTGATCAGGAGAAATCGATTTATGCCGAGCCCACCACGACCACCGGCTCGATCGGCGTGATCATTCCGCATTACGACGTCACGGGCCTGATGGAAAAGTATGGCGTGAAAGACGACTCGATCCCCACGCATCCCCGCAAGCAAATGCTCAGCATGACGCGGCCACTGACCGAGGAGCATCGCGAAATCCTGAAAGCATATATCGGCGAGTCGTTCGACCGCTTCAAGGACATCATCAAACAGGGGCGGCCCCACTTCCAGAAAGACTCCGACGCACTCAACCAATTGGCCACAGGCGAGGTCTTCACGGCGAATCAGGCGAAAAAGCACGGCCTGATCGACGAGATTGGCTTTATCGAGGCCGCCATCGATCGCGCGCTTGAATTGGCGTCGCTCGACAAAGAAAACACCCGCGTCGTTGAGTTCCACGAGCCCAATAAGTTGTTCGATCTTGGTTTTGTTCAGGCCCCCAGCGGCCACATCAGCATCGACCTCGGCCGGTTGATCGACCTCAGCTCACCCAAGGCGTATTACCTTTCCACAAGCTTGCCCGCGCTGGCTGCGAGCGAGCGCTAGGATCGGCGCACATTCACACGCGTGGTTCTACTCAAACGTCAGTAAGAGGTCGCCGGTTTCGACCTGGCTGCCGGGCTTGACGTGGACTTCGGCGACTTTGCCATCGCGCTCGGCGTAGAGAGTGGATTCCATTTTCATGGCTTCCACGCTCATGATTTTGTCACCCTTGGCGACGGAATCGCCGGGGCGGACGGCGATGGAGACCACCATGCCCGGCATCGAGGCGCCGACGTGCCGCGGATCGACGGGGTCGGCCTTGAGCCGCTTCTGCATCTCCGTGTCGAGCGACAGATCGACCACGTTCACGTCGCGCGGCTGGCCGTTCAGCTCGAAGAAGACGGTCCGCTTGCCGTCGGGGTGAGGATCGCTGAAGGTGAGGTACTTGAGGATCAGCGTCTTGCCTTCCTCGATCTCGATGTTGACTTCCTCGTCGCGCTCCTGGCCGTAGAAAAACGTGTACGTGGGGAGCACGCTGGTATCGGAGTACTTCGTCGTGTGGGCGACGAAATCTTCGTAGACCTTGGGGTACAGCAAGTAGGAGACAATGTCCCGTTTCGTAGGCTCGCGGCCAAGGAGCGGCTTGATCTTCTGCGCGGCCGCGGTGAAATCAGCCGGCGGCAGAGACTCGCCCGGGCGCTCGCTGAATTCCGGTCCGCCGCGGAGGACGCGATCTTTCACACGCTGCGGAAATCCGCCCGGCGGCAGGCCCATTCGCCCGCTGATGAGGTCGATCACGGAGGCCGGAAAGGCGAGTTCGCGGCGCTCGTCGAGCACGTCCTGGCTGGTGAGGTTGTTGGCCACCATGAACAGGGCCATGTCCCCCACAGCCTTCGACGTCGGGGTGACTTTCACGATGTCGCCAAACAGCTCGTTCACTTCGGCATAGGTGCGGCAAACTTCCGTCCAGCGGTCGGCCAGGCCGAGGGCGACCGCCTGCTGATAAAGATTGGTGTACTGGCCGCCGGGCATCTCGTGGCTGTAGAGGTCGGCGGTGCCGGGCAGTGCTTCGCTTTCAAAGGCGTTGTAAAACTGCCGCACGGCATGCCAGTACGTGGCGATTTCATCGAGCCGCTCGCTGGACAGGCCGGCGGCGCGATCGGTGAACCGCAGCGCCTCGACCAGCGTGTTCAGATTCGGCTGCGACGTGCCGCCGGACATCGGGGCCATGGCGGCGTCGGCGATATCGAGGCCGACGTCGGCGGCGTTCAGGATTGACCCGGCTTGAATGCCGGCCGTGTCGTGCGTGTGGAAATGAATCGGGATGCCGATCTCGTCCTTCAGCGCCTTCACCAGCACGCGTGCAGCATACGGCTTGCACAACCCGGCCATGTCCTTGATGGCCAGGATGTGCGCCCCCATTTTCTCCAACTCTTTTGCCAGCGTCACGTAATACTTAAGGTCGTACTTCGTCCGCTTAGGGTTCAGGATGTCGCCGGTGTAGCAGATGGCCGGCTCACAAATCGCGCCGGTCTTGATGACGGCGTCCATCGCCACGCGCATGTTCGGCACCCAGTTGAGCGCGTCGAACACGCGGAACACGTCGATGCCGGCCTGGGCCGCTTCCTCCACGAAGCACTCGACGACGTTGTCTGGATAGTTGGTGTAGCCGACGGCGTTCGACGCCCGCAGCAGCATTTGGAAGAGGATGCTCGGGGCCTTTTCGCGCATCCGCGTGAGGCGGTCCCACGGCGATTCCTTCAAAAACCGCATGGCGGTGTCGAAGGTCGCCCCGCCCCATATTTCGAGCGAAAACAAATCACTGGCGTACCGCGCGTAAACATCGGCGATTTCGAGCAAGTCGCGCGTGCGAACCCGTGTGGCCAAGAGCGACTGGTGGGCGTCGCGAAATGTGGTATCGGTGATCAGCAATCGCTTTTGATCTCCGATCCAACGGCTGAACAGCTCCGGACCAAGCTCTTTCAGCTTGTCGCGCGTCCCCGGCGGAATCGGCGACCGCGGATCGAACTCCGGCACCGGCGCGGGCGTTCTCCGCTTGGGCTTGGTGCCTTTCACGACCGGGTTGCCGTTGACGATCAGCTCGCCGATGTACGTGAGCACCTTCGTCGCGCGATCCTGCCGCTTGGGCAGGCGGAAAAGCTCTGGCGTCTCGTCGATGAAGCGTGTCGTGCAGCGCCCTTCGAGAAACGTCGGATGCATCATCAGCTTGATCAGAAACGGGATGTTGCTCTTGACGCCGCGGATGCGGAACTCTTGCAGGCTGCGCTCCATGCGGCGGACGGCGTCGATGAACCGCCGGCCCCGCGCGGTGACTTTCACCAGCATCGAGTCGTAGTAGGGATTGACCACCGCCCCGCTGAACGCGCTGCCGGCATCCAGGCGAATGCCCATTCCCGCCGCCGAACGATAGTGCGAGACGCGGCCGTAGTCGGGCATGAAGTTGTTGGTCGGATCTTCGGTCGTCACGCGGCACTGCACGGCGAAACCGTTGACCTTGACATCGTCCTGCGACGCCAAGCCAATTTCGGGATCGGAGAGCGGCGTTCCTTGCGCGACGAGGATTTGCGACTTGATCACGTCGATGCCCGTCACCTCCTCCGTCACCGTGTGCTCGACCTGAATGCGGGGATTGACCTCGATGAAGTAGTAGCGGTTGGTGTCGCGATCGACGAGGAATTCGACGGTGCCAGCGCATTCGTAGTTCACTTCGCGGCCGATTTCGAGCGCCGCGTCGCACAGCGCTTTCCGCACGGCATCGTCCAGGACCGGCGCGGGGGCGATTTCCACGACCTTTTGATGCCGCCGCTGCACGGAGCAATCGCGCTCGTAGAGGTGCACGAGGTTGCCGTGCTTGTCCCCCAAGAGCTGCACCTCGATGTGTCGGGCGTGCTCGATGAACTTCTCAATAAAAATATCGGGGCTGCCGAATGCTGACTGCGACTCGCGCTGAGCGGCATCGAAGCTGGCGGCAAAGTCCTTAGCCTCGCGGACCACGCGCATCCCTCGCCCGCCGCCACCCTTAGCCGCTTTCAAAATGATCGGATACCCGAGTTGGGTCGCCAGCCTTTCCCCCTCCGCGACGGAGGTAATTGCGGCGCTGCTGCCACCCAGAATCGGCACGCCGACTTTTTCCGCAATCCCGCGCGCGAAGGTCTTATCCCCCAAGTTCTCGAGCGCCTCCACCGTCGGTCCAACGAAGATGATTCCCGCGGCATGGCACGCGCGGGCGAGCTCGGGATTCTCCGATAAAAACCCGTAGCCCGGATGAATGCCATCGACCCCCCGTTCCTTGGCGGTAGCGACGATGTTTTCGATATCAAGGTAGGTGCGAATCGGCTCGCCCGCATTGCCGATCAGGTAGGCCTCGTCGGCCTTGAAGCGGTGGAGGGCGTAGCGGTCCTCGTGCGAATAAATGGCGACCGTGCGGATGCCAAGCTCGTGAGCCGAGCGGAAGACGCGGATGGCGATTTCGCTGCGGTTGGCAACGAGCAGTTTCGTGATTCGAGGCATCTCTGAGCCGGTTCCCTGGTTCGCGCGGGCAAGTCGCAGGCCATTGGCCGGTAACAAGTTAGCATTAACCGGACAAGTCGAAAAGCCGCCAGCATGGGTTCGTGATTCGGCAATTTTGCGTACAATGAGGCAGTTGCCCCGCATCTCCCATAGGCTCAACCGCATGACGGATGCACTCTTCCAATTTGATCTGAGCGAAGCATTTGTGCGGCTCGCTCGGCCTCCGATTGTGGAAGCAGCCATCCGTTGGCAGGCACGCGCACAAAATGTGCTCGAACCCGAATCGCTGGCTGAAGCTTTGGCCCAAAAGCTTCCTCAGTATCCCGTGTCCGAGCGGATTCAACACATGGAGCTATCGGCCACAGTTTCAAGCAAGGAGTCATCCTCCGTTGTCAGTCAACGGCAAGGTTGGCGAGGGATACGGCTGAAGTCGGAGGACGGCTCTCATGTGATTCAGTTCACGCGCGACGGCATGGTCTTTCGCCGAACAAAGGACTACGAACATTGGGAGGCATTCAGCGAGGCTGCAAAAGAGGCTTGGCGCGCGTTCGTCGAAGTCGCAGCGCCCCTGGAGATTAGCCGGTTGGGTGTGAGGTACATCAACCACATCCCTGGGGCTACGCCGGCGACGCTCGAACATTACTTGCGCGATACGCCGACATGCCCTTCAAACCTGCCGTTGAAGGAGTTCGTCTACCAAAGTACATTTGCGTTGCCGGATCACCCGCTTGAGGTGCGCGTCATCAAAGTCATGCAACCGCCGATGCCGGAGGTTCAACCAAGCTCGGGCCTATTCTTGGACATCGACGTTTATGCGACAAAATCGATCGCGAACGATCCGCCGGCAGTGGATGAAGCGCTCAATCAAATGCGTTGGCTGAAGAACAAAGTGTTCTTTACGCTCTTGACAACCCAGGTTATTCAGGCATTTTCCTAGAGCCATGGTACAGTTTGCCGAATGGATCGACGAAGCCGTGCGGCAACCCCGCGAGGTGCTGCGCAACTCCGTGCTCGGTCACGAGGAAGCGTTTGAAGAGCTGTGGGAGATTTGGGATGAGTGTCGCATTGCGGACTGGGACGGTTACGGAGCGCCGCCCATCGAACAGGCAACGTATCATAGCGCCTACACCCTTATTGAGTCGCTTCCGCTTGGATTTCCCAGGCCATCGATCAGCGCCCAGCCCGACGGGCAATTGACGCTCGAATGGTATCGCTCGCCGACCAGGACCCTATCCATCGGCATCGACCCTGACGGATTGATTCATTACGCCGGTTTGATCGGGGCGGAGCAACACTTCGGTACCGTGCCGCTGCTCGACGGGATTCCGAACCGCATTTTGCGCCTCGCCAGCGAGATCTAGCCGTGCTGGATCCTTTCCGTTTGCCGGAAGTGACCGATGGCGAGCTCGTGACTCGCTATCTGATGTTCCGCAAGTGGTATCGAGAAGATCAAACGATCAAACACGAAGCCTTCATCCCTCCGCGCGATCTTGAACTGTCCGTCACGCGCCTGCTCGATGCGAGTGACGCGGAGTTGTGGCAAATCGGCGCTCACGTTGCCCTCAAACGGAGCACGGATCTGCATGGTCGCGCCGATCTTGCCGTGCATGTCTTCGCCGGCGAACAATTGTCGGTGCAAGCTGACGCACTGTCGGACAACCCAAATCACGCCAAGGTCACGGGTTGGCCCACGGACCGGGCACGGCAAATGATCGTGGCAAAGCGACTCGCCGCGACTCCTGGGCTAATAAGAATCCTCCCGCCAAACCTAAACACGGGCGCGCCGCCCTAAAGATCGTCTTACGATTCAGGCAATCTTCGCTCCTCTACTCCAATTCCTTCAGCCGCTTCTCCGCTTCCGCGCGGGCTTTGGTCATGATGTCGGCGATTCGGACGGGCTTGCCGTCCTGGCGTTTGCTTTCATCGGCAGCTTCCATGAAAGCGTAGATTTCGAGCGATTCCTGGGCGTCGATGGGGGGTGTTTTGCTGCGGAAGAATTTGCCGATCTCGATGGCGAGCGGGCGGTAGCCGCCGTAGTCGCCGATGGGGTGGATGCCCTTGGCGGTGAAGGCGGTGCCGCCGTAGCCGCTCGCGCCTTTGCGGATGCCGCGGAAAGTGCCGATGCGGCCGTCCTTCCATTTGCCGACGACCACGTCCATATCGGGCGAGGTGACGCGGGAGACGCTCTCGCAGCCGGGGCCCATCACGGTGAAGAGGGTCTCGACGCCGTGGATGCCGTACCAGAAGAGGTCGGGGTGGGTCTTCTCGGTGGGGGAGGGGCTGTAGGCGTCGCAGCCGAGGATAGGGCCGAACTCGCCCGCGCGGAGCTTTTGAGCGCCGGGGGCATAGCGGAGGGAGGAGGCGGTGAAGAGGGGCGTGCGATACTTCTCGGCAGCGGCGAAGATGGCGATGGCGTCGGCGAGCGAGCCGGCCACGGGCTTATCGATGAAGACGGGCTTGTTGGCCTTGAGCACGGGGAGGACTTGCTCGAGATGCGGGCGGCCGTCGTTGGTTTCCAAGAGGACGCAATCGACGCGTTTGACGAGCTCGTCGATCGAATCGACTATTTCGACGCCGAGCTTTTTCACGTCCTCGGTGTACTTCGGCACGCGGCTGACGCTGGATTCGATGTCCGGGCTGCCCTTGGGATAGGCGGCCACCACCTTGAACGCTCGCAGGTCGCCAGTTGCATCCCCGTCGTTGAAGAGCGCCGCGAACGCCGGCGCATGCGACGTATCCAGGCCGATGATACCGATCCGGAGCTGCTGCTTCATGGTGGAGTCTTGAGCGAGGGAGAAATTGGCGATGAATAACAGGGAGAGGCAGAGTACGAGACGGAGCATGGCGGCCTCCAGGGAGGATGCAGTCAATAACAAATAACCAATAGCCAATAATCAATAACCAATTCCCGGGCGGCGGGCGGCAATTGATTATTGGTTATTGGCTATTAGTTATTGATTATTTTGTCGGAGCGTGGCGGCCATCGTTACACCTTCGGTTCCCATCCCTGGCGATACTCCCGCGTCCACAGCTTCATGGCGTCCTCGTCCTTCAAAATGCGGCCAGTTTTGGGATCGCAGTGTAGCGTTTTTCCGGTGCGCCAGGAGATGTTGCCGAGGTGGCAGAGCAGCGTCGTCTTGTGCCCTTCCTCGATGTCGGCATTGGGCCGTTTGTGCTCGCGAATGCACGTGAGGAAATTCTCGAAGTGGAGGTCGTCGCTGGCTCTGCCGGTCCCTTTTTCCATCTCCTTGTTCGACATGTCGTAGACCACGTAGCCGCTGTCGATCATGACCATCGTGCCTTTGTCGCCGTGGAAGGTGATGCCGAATCCCTCCCCTTCAAAGCCGCGCGGCGACCAGCTCAGCCCCTGCCAGGCGATGCTCTTGTCGCCGAAGTCGTAGGTGACATTGTGGGTGTCGGGCGTTTCCTGGTCGTCGTCGTGGCGATATTTTCCGCCGCCGGCCGCGACGCGCGTGGGATAATCGACCCCCACGCCCCAGCGGGAGATGTCGAGGGCGTGGACGCCGTTGTTGCCCAGTTCGCCCGTGCCCCAGTGCCAGAACCAGTGCCAGTTGTAATGGACGAGGTTGTCGCGGAACTCGCGCAGCGGGGCCGGCCCCTGCCACAGGTCGTAGTTGAGCCACTCCGGCACCGGCGCGGGCTTCCCCTTGCCGATGCTGGGCCGCTTGTTGTTGTACCAGGCGTTGGAGAACATCACGCGGCCGATCACGCCCGCGCGGAGCTTTTCGATCCCCTTGATGACGCCCTCCCAACTGCGGCGCTGCGATCCCATCTGCACCACGCGGTCGTGCTTGCGGGCGGCCTCGACGGCCAGCTCCCCTTCGCGTGGGTTGTGGCTGCACGGCTTTTCGACGTAGACGTGCTTGCCGGCCGAGCAGGCCAGGATCGTGGCCGGCGCGTGCCAATGATCGGGGGCGGCGATCGAGAGGACATCGACCGATTTGTCGTCGAGGATGCGGCGCACGTCGACGACTGCCTGCGGCTGCCGCTTTTGCCGCTTGCCGATGGTGTCTTTGGAACGGCCGAGCGTGCGGCTATCGACATCGCACAGGTAGCCGACCTCCGATCCCATCAGCGTCGAGAATGCACCCGCGTGCGCCGCCCCGCGGTTGAGGCCCATCACCCCCACCACGATTTTTTCGTTCGCTGACTTCGGCTCCTGAGCGCGGGCGATGCCAGCATATGCTCCGATCGTTAACGCCGATGCTGCGGCGGACGATTGCAGAAAATCACGGCGGGTGGTCATGGCAGATCCTCCAAATCGTTTAACCCGGAGCCAACGGCGACGGCGCTTCACTGGCTACGGCAACAATATAACCCGCCGCCACTTGCGATGCACGCGCGGCAAGCTTGGTTTGTGCGCCGCCGGGAGCTAGAATTCAGTTATGAGCACGATTCGCTTTGAAGAAATGCAGCAGGATTTGAGCGGTTTTTTCGAGCGCATCGCCGCCGGAGAAACGCTCGTCCTCATGCGCGACGACAGCGCCATTGGCGTGGTAACGCCAGTGACCACGGCGGCAAAACTGGATCCGCGGCCATATGGACTTTGCGCGGGCCAGTTTCGCGTGCCCGACGATTTCGACGTTCCCTTTCCGGATGAAATCGTCAAGGATTTCGCGGGTCTTCCGCAGCCATCGGCTGAGCCGAATCTAAAATGAGACTCCTCGAAACCCCGCTATTGACCATGTCCTGAGCGCGCCGCTTCGCAAGAGTTTCCTCGAATTTTTGATCGAGATTAGACCACCCACCGTCAATTACGACCGACACAAAGCGTAGTGGCTTGATTGTGACCAGATGGTCAAGGCCCATATTGGTGATTCGTGCATCGCTTATGAGAAGTTTTTTCAGTGCTCCGTGCTCGCGCAGCGCTGCGAGCCCGTCATCGAGATCTGACGCGCTCCTTCCAAGTAAAGCGTCTCGAGCGCCTCAATCTCGGCTATGCTCGCCATCCCTTGGTCGCTGATGGCAGAATTGCACAACTGCAGCGACTTCAGATTCGGCAGCGAGGCAAGCTTCGCGATACCCTCGTCGGTGACGGTGCCGGCGCAGTACATATCCAGCTGTTCGAGGCTTTTCATGCGGCCGATATGGACCATTGCGTCATCGGTGGCCTGGCCGATTCGCAAGCGGCGCAAGTCAGGCAGGGCACAGAGCAACTGTTCCACTTCGGCGGGCGAAAACCGCGAGTCACACTCCGGCCAGTTGACATGCGCCACCCATACCTCGTGAAACCAATCGTGCCCCATCTGGTTCAGCAGCCAGGGGGAGACGTGGGACGAGACTGATACTCCGCCGGAGTTGTACTCAAAGTCGTAGTTTACCTGCCCGCCGCGCGAGAGGATCAGCCGCACCGCTGCCGATTGCCGGCGCACCGCATTCACTTGAATCGCCAGCAAACCGCTGAGCACCGTCAGCAGCACGAGCATCGACCGCAGACTGAATCGCATCCAGCGTTTCATGAAGGGCAGTATATCCAATTCACGAAGCGGATGTATGCTTGGGGCAATAGAGCTCATGGATTGTTTTTCTGCCGCTCTTTCTCTGATTCGCGCTTTTGGATGAGGTATGCATCCAGTTGTTGGACCTCCAAGTTGGCCAAGAGGACGATGGCCTCAAAGTGGTCCTCGGCGCGCCCCATGATTTCGCGCACTGACTTCATCGCAGGCACGATTTTGGACTGTCGCGCGACGAACTCGAGCAAAGCGCCACGGCATGCAACCCTATCGTTGGCCTTGTTAAGCGCTGTTTCCAGCATTTGCACGCTTTCCAGGGATTCAGCCGCTTGCGCACGCGATGGCGTTACGATCTTGTCGTGAGAGCGCGGCCAAATGCCGCCGCCATAGCCGAGCAGAACCTGAGTGCTTTGACTTGCTATTTCCTCCATCCAACTTGCCACGGAAATCACGTCAGCCGCAATTTGATTCTGGGCCTTTTTCAGAGATTCGAGCTTTGAAAAGTGCTTATCGTTGATCCTGATTTCGTCCAGCGCCTCTGCGTAGGCCTTTACTTCGGCGAGCAACGCCTCCTGGTCGAGCGCCAATTGGTCAAACTCCTTTTTCTGCTTCGATTGACGATGTGCAAGTTCCTTTAGAACGCGGAGCTTCAGTTTGAGGAGATCGACCTGGAATTGCCCCTGAGAAGCGTACGTCGATATGGCCATGATACGCGCGATGCGTTCGCTTGCTGTCGGCGTCGTTGAAAACTGAAATGCCTTGCGGATTGACTGTTCCGCCTCCGATTTGGGCGTCAGCTTCTTGGCCAGCTCTTCAAACCTCTTGGCAAAATCGTCAAGCACCTTCTCAATCGGCGCGGTTTCTATCGCCACCGTCGCAGGGGAGGGTTCCTGCGCGTTGAGTCGAGCACCCCAATACAAGGCCAACGGAACAAGAAGAGTGAGAAGGCAGCGACGTTTCATGGCAAGACTCCGTTGATCTCAGGCCTCCAGCTATTCGTCACTGGGGAGGGGAGAAAAGTTCAGCGGGCGGTATGCGCATGAATGGCGTGGCATTCTGCCCGGCGAGGCAGGAGCCTCGCGTTAGTGCAGGGAGGACCCTGGGAAAGACGTCGAGGCGAGGACGAGCTTGGCTTCGGTCAGTCGCGTTCCCAGTCGTTCGCGGCGAGTTTGGCGGAGACGAGAAAGGAGGGATCGACGAGCTAATCGAAGGCCCAAAAGGTTTTTTTCAGGCCGGGGCCCATCGTGCTGAGGTAGTAGTCCGTTTCGGTATGGTCGAAGCGGTCGCTGGCGAGCGCGATTGGCCCCCACGTTTTGGTCAGCCGCTCGCGCGCCCAGTCGAGCGAGTCGGGATGCCGGCTGAACGCGGCAGCCACCAGGAGCACCGGCCGATGAGGCAGGATATCGCCCATGAGGGATGGCAGATTTGAGATTTCTAGGAAGACGCGCGCTATGGATTGGTGAAGTCCGCGTTGGACGTATCGATCGTGAAAGTGCCGCCTTGTTGGATGATTCCATTTAGCGATACTTCCTCGCCGCAGACTGCCGATTCGATCCAGGCGGCCGGTTGGAATACCGTGACCTGCCATTCGTGATTGAAATATCGGATTTTGCCGTTGGGCGAAGGCGGCGGGCCAGGGAGTGCATATATGACAACATCTGCTGTCAGCCAATAGTAGCCACCTACGTAGGCCGTGAGCAGCAATCCAATCACGAGGACTGCGATAAGGATCGCGGGAGTGGGCGACGATTTAGTCATTGATGTCGTTCTACTCTGCGAAACGGCGTTGCCATTCACGGGGTTACGTTTCGCGCTCGGAACGCCTGAATCGCGGGATCGTGGCGAAATCGCACAGTGTACTCGCCATCGAGAGTTCGTCGAAGCTCCTTTCGCGGGACTCGCACGGTCGCCGACAAGCCCAAGTGGGGACCCGGCCCGCCCATGTAAAATTGTGGAGGATAAAAGACTTTGGTGTCAGGACCACTATGCAAATAGCGGCTGTCGGACTCCGGGGGAATCTCACAGCCCATTTTCTCGAACGTCGCGACAAACTGCTCGACCAAGTCGGCCTGATAGAGCAGGTCGCTTTGTACGCTGGTCAGTTCGTCCTTCAATCGCCGCACATGCAGCCACCAGCCGAGTCCCAGTCCCAAAACTAGCGTTGCCCAAAATACGTCGCGCAAGGTGAAGCGAAACACAGGCAGGCTCCTTCGAGTACCACGATTGTACGCTTGCGCGAAAGAGGCCAGCTAGAGATCGGCGACCGGCTGAAGGCGGCGGTCACCAGGAGCACGGGCCGATGAGCAGTGATATAGCCCATGAGACTCAGTATTTCAGATATTTCAGATATTTCAGATTTGAAATTTGAAATTTGAAATTTGAAATCACAAATTCCTAGGCGATCAGCGCGTCGACGACGTTGCCGTGGACGTCGGTCAGGCGGAAGTCGCGGCCGGCGTAGCGGTAGGTGAGCTTGGTGTGATCGAACCCAAGCAGTTTCAAGATCGTCGCATGCAGGTCGTGGACGTGCACGGGTTTTTCCTCGGCCTTGAAGCCGAATTCGTCGGTCGAGCCGTAGGTTTGGCCCCCCTTCACGCCGCCGCCCGCGAGCCAGACGGTGAAGCCGTGGTGGTTGTGGTCGCGGCCGTTGATCTTGCCCGCGTTCGCGCCGGGCTGGGGCAGCTCGACGGTGGGAGTGCGGCCGAATTCGCCACCCCAGATGATGAGCGTTTCCTCCAAGAGGCCGAGCCGCTTGAGATCGGCCAAGAGTGCGCCGATGGCCCGGTCGCACTCGCCGGCGAGCCGCTTGTGGTTGACGGCGATGTCGTCGTGGCTGTCCCAGGGCTGGCCCTGGCCGTGCCAGACTTGCACGAACCGCACGCCCCGCTCCACCAGCCGGCGGGCGATGAGGATTTGCCGCGCCTGCGTGCCGGGGCCGTAGGCTTCGAGCACTTCCTTCGGCTCGCGCGTGACGTCAAAGGCTTCGGCGGCCTCCATTTGCATGCGGTAGGCCAGCTCGAACGAGTGGATGCGGGCTTCGAGCGAGGGATCGCCCGCGCGGTCGTCGAGGTGCTTTTTGTTGAGCGCGGCGAGGGCGTCGATCTGGCGTCGCTGGGCTTCGAGCGGGAGGCGGGCGTTTTTGACGTTCTCGATGAGCTTTTCGATTTCGGTGTGGCGGGTGTCGACGTGCGTCCCCTGGAAGATGCCGGGGAGGAAGGCCGTCTGCCAGTTTTGCGTTTCCTGGATGGGGTAGCCGCCGGGGCACATGGCGACAAAGCCGGGGAGGTTCTGGTTCTCGGTCCCCAGGCCGTAGGTGACCCACGAACCCATGCTCGGCCGCACGAGGCGCGACTCGCCGCAGTTCATCAGTAAGAGCGACGGCTCGTGGTTGGGGACGTTGGCGTGCATCGAGCGGATGACGCAGATGTCGTCGATGTGCTGGGCGGTGTGGGCGAAGAGCTCGCTGACTTCAATGCCGCTCTCGCCGTATTTTTGGAACTTGTACGGGCACGGGAACGCCGCGCCGGTCTTCCGCTCGGTGCGGAGGTTCGGCGTAGGGAGCTCTTTGCCCGCGTATTTTTCGAGGGAAGGCTTGGGGTCGAAGGTGTCAACGTGCGACGGCCCGCCGTTCATGAACAGGTGAATGACGTGCTTGGCCTTGGCGGGGAAATGGGGCTTTTTGGGCGCAAGCGGGTTGTCGTAGCCGGCCGCGGCGCTGGCCTGATTGATGAGCGCGCCGTCGTCGCCCATGAGCGCGGCGAGACCGAGCATGCCGAAGCCGACGCCGGAGCGGCGGAGGAGTTCACGTCGGGAGAACATTGGGTTGGTGAGCATAATGATGTAGCGCCGTCGCCGTTGGCTACGGGTTAAACGAGGTTAATCGACGAAGGCGAATTCATTGGTCATTAACAGCAGTTGGGCATACTGCTCCCAGGCGGACATGGCAATACCACTGGTCGTATCGGTGGTGGCGGAGTTGATGAATTGTTCGCCGAGGGTCAGCTCGTCGGATGCCGGCGCTCGCTGGAAGAGCACGCGATACAGCGCGGTGATCTTTTCGGCAGGCGTCGTGCCCGCGGCGACTTCGGCGCGGGCGGCGAGGGCTTTGGCCTCGTCGAGCGCGGGGCGGGAGTTCATCAAATAGAGCGCCTGCTGCGGGACGGTGGTGCGGGCGCGGCGGTCGCTGGAGGTGTCGGGGCTGGCGAGGTCGAACACGCGAAACAGGTTGGGCAAATCCTGGCGGTCGATGTAGCCGTAGATCGTGCGGCGCAGGCTGTAGGGGGGCTTGGCGATTTCGACGGCGCGGCCGCCCATCGTGTCGTCCAGGTTGCCGGACGCGAAGAGCAGCGAATCGCGGAGCGACTCAAACTCCAGCCGCCGGCGGTTCATTTTCCACCACAGGCGGTTTTCGGGATCGGCCGCGCGGCAGTCGGCACGGTCGAGGCTGGCTTGCTGGTAGGTGCTGGAAAGCATGATCTCGCGGTGCAAATCTTTAAGCGACCAGCCGCCGGTTTTGAGCCGCGCGGCGAGGTAATCCAAGAGCTCGTTCTGCACCGGCCGTTCGCTGCGGATGCCGAAATCCCCGGGCGTCGCGACCAGCGGCTCGCCACAGTGCCACATCCACACGCGATTCACAATCGCGCGGGCAGTAAGCGGATTCTCCGGGGCGGCAATCGCATTGGCCAAATCGAGCCGGCCGCTGCCGTTTTCAAACGGATGCCGCTCGCTATCAGACAAGATCGCCACGAACTGCCGCGGTACTTGCTTGCCCGGGCGATTCGCGTCGCCGCGGATGAACACCCGAGGGTCCATCGGCCGGCCGGAATCATTGACGACCATCGCCCGCGGCGGCGCGCCGGGATCGTTCACCTGGAACTCGTCCACTTTGCGTTGGAGTTCCTGCCGCTTGTTGCGCTCATCGCGCGCGAGGTACTGATCAATTTCGGCGCGAGGGACAAGTGTGGGAGATTTTTCGCCAACGATGACTTCGGCCGCTTGCTTCGTCGGCTCATCCAGTTTGCCCAATGCTTCGGCATTCGCGCCGGCCTCCTTCCATTTTGTGAGCGCGCCGGTGAATACAGCTCCATACAACTCCGCCAACTCCTTCTTCGAAGTTGGCCGTTTCGCCGCGAGTGCGGCCTTGATCTGCGGATTGACCTGTCCCGCCGCCGTCCCTTCCGCCCTGGCGAGCCACGCATCAACAATCGGCGCAGCCTTCTCGGAAAATTCAGTGACGGCCAACTTCGAGAGTTCGCCCCATAGCCCCAGGAATGCGTGATCCGGCTTGGCGTTTTCGGTCAGATACGTCTGCCAGCGTTCGACCAGCCGCGGTTTTACGTCTCCTTGGCCGAGCGCCTGAGCGCCGCCGCCGCGACGTCCGCGCCCCATGCCAGGGCGTGCGTTTGTTACCGCGACGAGATACTCGCCCGCCTTTTCGCGCGCGGTCGTGATCATGAGCGCATGCCGCTCGTCGAGATACTTGTTGACGACGGCTTTTCGCTTGTCCAACTCGGCGATGAATTTCTTGTAGGCCTCGGTTTCGGCGGGTTTTCCCACGAGCGGCAATTCGTTCGGCGGGCTAGAGCTGGCGAACACGCCATAGAGCGAGTAGTAATCCTCCGTCGGAATCGCGTCGTACTTGTGGTCGTGGCAGCGGGCGCAGGCGACCGTGAGGCCCATTAGCCCGCGCGTGACGACGTCGATCTGGTCGTCGATGTCAGCATTGCGGTCGTTGAACTTGCGGCCAACGGTCAAGAAGCCGAGGGCGGCCAGGTCGCGGTTGTCCGGCGACGGCGGCAGCTTATCGGCCGCAATCTGCAGCTTGACAAACTCGTCGTAGGGCACATCGCGGTTGAGCGCTCCAATCACCCAGTCCCGGTACGTGTAGGAATACGGATACCGCCGCTCGCGCTGGAAGGCATATCCGCTGGTATCGGCATAGCGAGCCAGATCGAGCCAATGCCGCGCCCAGCGCTCGCCGTATCGCGATGAGGCGAGCAATCGCTCAATCAGTTTCTTGTACGCGTCCGGCGACTCGTCTTTTACGAACGCTTCAACTTCTTCCGGTGTCGGCGGCAACCCATGCAAATCGAACGTCGCTCGCCGAATCAGCGTGCGGCGATCGGCGGCGGGAGAGGGAGTGAGGCCAGCGGCTTCGAGCTTGCTCAGCACATAGGCATCCAGCCCGCGCGCGATCCACTCCTTCTGCTTCACCGCCGGCTCCGGGGGCGAGGCAATCGGCCTCAGCGACCAAAGCCGCTCCTTCACCTGCTTCAGCCGTAACTCCATCGACACCGGCGCGGCGGCTTGCGGCGAATTCGGCCAGGGGAGGCCAAGCTTGACCCAGGTGACGAGCGTTTCGATGTCGGCGTCGGCGAGCTTCTCCTTGGGCGGCATCGTGATGTCGCCGTCGTGCTTGATCGCTTTGACCAGCGGGCTGCGCTCCGGATCGCCGGCGACGGCGGCCGCGCCGCTGATTTCGCCTCCGAGCAGCATCGCGTCGCGGGAATCGAGCCGCAGACCGCTCTCCTGTTTCTCCGCTCCGTGGCACTTCTGGCAGCGCGCGGCCAACAGCGGGCGAACCTTTTCCTCGAAGAATTTTTCCTGCTCGGCTTTGGCCGCGGCATCAACGGCTGGGGCGGCGCCTTGCGCGGCGGCTCGCGCCAGTCCAAAGCAGCCGGACACAGCCGCAACAGCGGTGCAAAAGCGAAACAAATTGCGCAGCGATGGCAGCATACGTGGCGTCCACGATTCAGGCGGGAAGTCGAACAGGCGGGAATATTCCGGACGTATCTATTGAACCCGATAGCCGGCCTCTGAGCAAGGTTTTGTTCCCGGCTTCTGCCTGCCGTCGCGGTCTTGCGGAATTTCAACTTTGTTGGTGGATTTTTGCCTGAATTCACTCCTCGCCCCCGATTTTGAACTAAGTTTCCCTTAGATGACCCCATTTCCGCGCGGTGCATTCTCCTCTGATTGCCGCCGCGGGATGGAGTCAGTTCAGAACCATCCGGCGCCTGTTCAGGCCCGGGTTCACCCGTCGATTTTCAGGCTCATTCCATGACTCGTCTGCGCACTCGCCGCCGCAAAAGCCAAGGCACGACGCTGGTCGAAACGGCCGTCGTGCTGCCGGTCTTTTTGATCTTCATCTTTGGGCTTTTGGCCTACGGCCATGCCCAGATGGTGGCCAATTCGATCAAAGGGGCGACGCGCACCGCGGCGCGCTACGGCGCGACGGAGGGAATTACCTCCTCGCAAGCCACCGCCCGTGTCAAGCAGATTATGTCGGGCGGCGTCGATCCCGCGGTGATTACGGTGCAGATCAAGGACGCCTCGGCCTATGACAACGGCAGCGCGTTCCCCTCCACGGGGGCCGCGATGGAAGGCCTGCCAAATTTGGAACTAGGAAATGCATCGTCGCGCCAACTGTTCATGGTGCGGGCGACGGTGAACTACAACGACGTGGCCATTGTGCCGGTGCCGTGGTTCGAAGGATTGCAGCTTTCGGGGCAAGCGTTCATGCGACATGAATAGATCCGCGGCGCAGCCGCGCGGCGGATCTGACAGGTCCAATTGGAGAAACTGCCATGCAGGGCAGACACAAGAAAAAAGAGTTTCGCCGCGGCGCCGTGACGGTCGAATTCGCACTCATCGCGCCGGTCTTTCTCACGCTCATTTTGGGCGTGACCGAGGCCAGCCGGCTGTTTGAATTGCAGAACCAGCTGGCGGTCGCCGCGCGCGAAGGGGCGCGCATGGCCGCCATGGATCGCAGCGGCCTGGTGAACGAGGGGACCTCCACGAACACCAAGGTCACCAACGACATGAAGAACTATCTGCAGGCCGCCGGTCTTGACCCGGAGGACCTCAGTATTCAAATCGTCGATCACGACGACCCCACCCAGGCGTTCAATCTCGACGATCCGAACAACAGCTTGAAGTACTTTGAAGTCCGCATTTCGATTCCCTATGGCAATGTTTCGCACATGACGCCCCCCGGCATGGAGGACCAGCAGCTTGGAGCCAAAGTCGTCTTTCGCAATTCCAAGTTGTAAACCTCCGTTTAGCAGGCAACCGCATCCACACCCTTGAGTTACATCCGCCTGGAGTTCACCCCATGAGTCGCCAAACAACCCGCCGACTGCAGGGACGCAATGTGCGCTTAAATCGGAAGGGAATCGTTACCGTCCTGTCAGCGTTTTTGATGGTGGGCTGCTTTGCGCTCATCTCCTTCGCGGTCGACACGGGTCTGATCGTGATGACCAAGAATCAGATGCAGAACGCGGTGGATGCCGCCTCGCTGGCCGCATCGCAAGAAATCGTGTCTGCTGTCAGCGAAGCGGGCGAGTCCGGATCGGCCGGCGGCGCGACCCTGAGCGCAATCGACTCCGCCCGCCAGGTTGCCGCGATGGTCGCCCAGGCCAACGGCGTGCATATTGATCCGGCGACGGATGTCACGTTTGGCAATCGCTCGTTCGATTCGGGTTCCAATTCGTGGCCAATTACTTGGGGTTCCAGCCCCTACAACGTGGTCAAGGTCACCGCGCGCCGCGAGAACGAAAATCTCGAAGCCGCCGACGGCCGCCTGAAGCTGGCCTTCGGTTGGGCGGTCAACAAGGAAAGTGTCGCGCTGCGCACCAGTGCCACGGCTTTTGTGGAAGCCCGCGACATGGTGCTGGTGATGGACTTCTCGGGTTCGATGAACGACGACAGCACGTATGTCGCCTTCAATAAGCTGGGGCGGTCGGCCGTCGAAGCCAATCAGATCGACATCTACAACGCGCTGGGCGCGCCGAATGTTGGCACGCTGCCCGCGACGCCGGATTGGCCGCGCTTGAAGGGGGCCGTCCCCACGGATAGCACCAAGCCGCAAATCTACGTCACCTGGAAGGACACGCAGGTTTTTGTCGAGTCGACCAAGAGCCTGGAAAACGTGGTGCTGCAGTTCAGCAACGGCAACAAACAGACCTTCAGCGGACTGTCGGGCTTGACCGGTACCTTCAAAGGCTCCGGCAGCAACAACGGCAAGCAAATCACCAAGGCCTGGGTCAAGTCGGGCAACAACCTGAGCGGTGAAGGCACCAACTATGGCGAGCGCTTTGAAGACACCGACACCAATATCAAAAAGACTTACGGCCTCAACACGATCAGCTATCCGTATGCTTCCGGCAGTTGGGACGACTTCATCGACTACTGCAAGACCGACAGCGCCGTGAACTCGGCCGGCTACAAGAAGAAGTACGGCAAGAATAACTTCGTTAACTACCTGCTGACGCAGAAATTGCACTCAGACCAGACCGCCGATTTGTGGAAGACGCCGCACTATCCCTTCCATGCCATTAAGGAAGGGGCGACGCTCTTCACCGAGTTCCTGGGCGACTTGCAGTTCGACGATGAACTGGGCCTGGTGTCGTATGACGACTACTCCCGCGTGGAGGAAGTGCTGACTGCCAGTGATGCGTCGGTCGACATCTCGGACGATCCGATCACGCCGGATTACGACAAGATCAACACCATCCAGCGGCACAAACAAGCCGGCCACTATTACAACTACACCGCCATCGGCTATGGGCTTAAGGACGGCAGGACGCTGCTAAGCAATCACGCTCGCGAAGGAGCTACGCGGACGATCGTGCTGATGACCGATGGTCTGGCCAACCGTAAGCCGAGCGGCTGGAGCCTGCCCGGCAGCTTCAAGTGGAAGAACTTCACCGACTATGACGGCGACGGCGATGCGGATTACAGCACCTCGGACTCGAACGTGGCCTATGCCTTCTGGGAAGCCACCGAAGCGATCAAGGAAGGCGCCACGATCCACACGATCAGCGTGGGCGCCGATGGCGACGACGACTTGCTAAAGGCCATCGCCTTCGCGGGTGGCGGCGTGTTTGTCGATATTCCCGGCGGCTCCTCCGTTCAGGCCATGGAGTCGCAACTCCTGGCGGCCTTCGCCAAAATCGCCTCCAAGCTGCCGCCGCCCAAGCTGGTCTACGATGCGGATGAGTAGTAGGGATTGAAAGAGTGATCGCACTGGGGCGTGCTGACCCAACAGGTTCAGCCGCCCCTTTTTCGTTGTGGCGACAAGCTGCCATGTCCCCGTACCGACAAGCTGCCAGCTTGTCGCATTGCGAAGAGATTCACCACACGCAACATGCTGGCAGCATGTTGGTACGGCAGAGCGCTACGAGAGCAGCAACGGACCTTGCCCGCAGTGGTCCGGGTTGCCAAACCGCTCGATGTTATGCCCGAAGCCGTGGGCGAAGGCCATCAGCAGGCGGTTGTGGGGCGTGCGTTTGTACTTGAGCGACCGGCCCATCTTGAAGTCGAGCCCGTTGCCCACCAGAACAAACGGGATGTTGTCGAGCGTGTGGGAGTTGCCCTTGCCCAGTTCGTTCGTCCAGACGATGAGCGTGTTGTCGAGCATGCTGCCGCCGCCGCCCGGTTCCGGCGTCTCCGCCAATCGGCGGGCGAGATAGGCCATCTGCTCGGCGTACCACTTGTTGATCCGCGTGAGCTTGGCCTGCACCTTTTCGTTGCTGTCCGGCTCGTGCGACAGCTCGTGGTGACCCTCGTCCACATCGAGCCAGCGCATTCGCGCGCCGCCGACCGAATTCGTGTATTGCAGTGTGGCGATACGCGTGAAATCCCCCAAAAAGCTATTGATCAAGAGCTCAATGTTCATCTTGCTGATCTTGGGGATGTTGTCGTTCTCCTCGCGCACTCCCGGCTCGATTTCCGGCACGGCATGGCCCATGTCCTTGCCCTTGTCGGCGGCTAGCTCCGTCTCCAGCTCGCGCACCAAGGCGGCATGTTCCTCCAGCAGTCGGCGGTCCTCGGCACTGACCACGGAGCTGACTTTCTTGAAATCCTCAACCAGCTCGTCGAGCACGCTCTTGAGGTTTTCCTGATCCTTCGCCCGGCCGTAGAGCTTGGCGAACATCTGATACGGGTCGTCGATCGGCGCGACCGGCTTGTTCGCGCCGGTGTACACCATGCGCGTCCAGGTGTCGGCGCGGTCGGGAACCATCACGCCGAACTCCAGCGAGCCAAACCGCGTGCGGGTGGCCTCGTTCTTTTGCAGGTAGTTCTTAATCTCCTGATCGATCGATATTCCGCTGGCCCAACCGGCCGGCGTGTCCGATCCGCCCTGGATGTTGCCGGGAAACAGCTCGATCCCCGTCAATAGGCAGCCCATGCCGCGCATGTGGTTGTCGCCGTCCCCCCGAATACGATCGCAGACACCGTGGAGCGTGAGCACGCGGTCCTTGAAGGGCTCCAGCGGCGAGAGGCTTTCCTTGAGCGTGAACTCGCTCCCCTCTTCGTCCGGCCAGAACGTGCTCGGCACGACGCCGTTGGGGCTGAACATGATCACCAACCGCTTCTTGCGCTCCCCCTGGTTGGCGAAGCCCAGGCTCGGAAGGTTGAGCACGAACGGCAGCGAGGCAGCGCCGATGCCCAAAGTTTTGATGAAGTCGCGCCGGCTGGTGAATTGAGTCATGCTGTTTCCCTTCATTGGTTTGGCTGCCGCATCGCCGCCATTTCCGCAATGTTTACCATAAGTCGTCGCATATGGAAACCATTTTTTACCAGCGACTGCCGTAGTTCTGCCGCCCGCTCGGGCCCGAACGCCCGCACCGGCTGCTTCACCAGGTAGTGGAACATCTGCTGGACGAATGCCGCGTGCGTCTCCTCGCTATCGGCCAAAAAGCCGGCAATCTCCCTCGCCCCCGTGAATTTCACCGCATCGCCGCTCTTGGTCACATAGCTCCCCTGGGCATCGATCGGCTTCCCCTTTTCCTCTTTACGATATCGGCCGACGGCATCGAACCGTTCCAGCGTAAAGCCTAAGGGATTAATCAAGTTATGGCAGGACTGGCACATCATCCCCTTGGTTTGCAGGGCCACGCGCTCGCGCGTCGAGAGGTCCGGATGCAAGTCCGGGGCCAGCGGCGTAAAGGCTTCCGGCGGCGGGCGCAGCGTTCGACCCAGCACGCTCCGCGAAATGAACACGCCCCGATGGATCGGCGAGCTCGTGGCAGTATAGGCAAAGCCAGATAGTAGATACGGATGCGACAGCACACCGGCCCGCTCCTCGGGCTCAAACTTCACCTTGGTAAACGGCGCGTCGGCCGCCATTTCCACGCCATAGAATTTCGCCAACCGGCCGTTCAGGAACATCTCGTCCGACCGGAGCAACTCCCGCAAATCCGACCCCTCGCTCCAAACGACATCCTCGACAAACAGCTCCAGCGACGTCCGCAAATCCGAGACGAGTGCCGCGTCGAAGCCGGGGAATTTCTCGGTGTCTTTCGACAACTCCCCCATCCCGTCGAGCTTCAGCCAGCGGACGAAGAACTCCGCCAGCTTGGTTTTCGCCCGCAGGTCGGCGGTCATCCGTTCCGCCTGCTTCGTCACTTGCTCGATCGTCTTTAATTCGCCTGCGGCGGCGGCCTGGAGCAGCTCTTCATCGGGGAGCGAATCCCACAGGTACATCGCCAGCCGTTCCGCGACGGCGTAGTCGCCAGTTTGCTGGTCCGACAGGTCTTGGTAGAGGAACCGCGGCGATTTCAGCGCGAGCAGCACCACGCGCTTGAGGGCAATTTCCGGCGCGATGTCACCATCGAAATGCCGGTCGACGTACAACAGCCGCTCGTCTTGTGTCAGTGGCCGACGAAACGCTCGCTCCACGAAAATCCGGCAAAAGTCGCGGATGCGCTCACGGCGTCCGCTGGCATTCTCCCCCACGCCGGCCAGCTCGTTCAGCTTTCGCACAACATAGGCCGAAGTTTCGAGTGCCCCATCCGTCGTGGCCGAGTCCCAGGCCTTGGAGATCGATGTCCCCCGCTCATAGCCCACACTGCGATCGTCGGGCGGAAACGGCGTCGCGATGACGAATGACTCCGGCCAGCGTTCCGTCACCAGAAATCGAGCGGGTATCACCGCATCGACCCGCCCGGGCTGCTTCCACCACAGGCCAATCGACGCCTTCTTCTCCTTGAACTTGAAAAACTCCAGCTTGATCGGATAAACCCGGCCCCCCAAGAGCCAAATCGACTGGCGAAACTCGCTGTCCGTGCCCGATTTCACGCCCGCATCGATCAGCGGGCGAGCATTGTCGTTTACCCACAGCCGCGCACCGTTCTCGCTCTTGATGATGAACTCATATTCCCCCGTCTCCGGCGCCATCACCGAGCCTTGCCAGCGGGCGGAAAACTCCGGTGGCTGGATGCCTTCCGCCGGACTGCCTTCGCCGAAATCGAAAGTCACCGTTGGGTCGACGCGCTCAAACGCGCGCTCGCCGCGATTGAACCTCCGCGTCTTGAAGTATTCGCCCGCCAGTCCATGCGTCGCCCCGTCCCATTTGCCGCGCTGCCGAAAGCCGCCGATCAAATCGGTCACGGCATTGCGATACTGCCGCACCGTCAGCCGCGACAGCTCAATTCGCGCGGGCTTATTCCTCGCCTGCGCTGTCGGCGAGTAGAAGGTCTCGTGAATAAATGCCGCCACCCGCTTGGCATCCTCGCCGACGCACTCCCCCACCTTGTCCTTGGGCATCGTCTTTTCGATCAGCTTCGCCAACTCCAACACCGACTTTTCGCCAACCAGCGCCTCCGGATATTCCTCCTCCGTCCCCTCGCCCGTCGCACCGTGGCATCGAGCGCACTTCTGGCTAAAAATCTGTTCGCCCGTGAGCGGTTCAGCGGCGCGCGATGCGGCTACGGGCAACGTGATGAGGGAGACGAGCGCGAACAGTCGCCAGGTGGGAGGCTTGAGCAGCATTGCCGAGAGTGCCCAATCGATGGCGGGAATCGGTCCGGATGGCGGGCCATTATTCTACCATGAACACCGCCACGGAGGAACCTACATGCCATGGACATCCGTAAGGCCTGGCGTTTTATTGCCTGGCGCGGTGGGGGGCAGTATTATGGCGCTGCCTCGCCCGTGGGATCGGCGGGGTTGATCCAAGGTTAAGAGGGTTACCAGCATGGGTACGGCCTTAAGGACCGACAACGGCACGCTACGAGCAAACCCGCCGCTGACGTATGTCATTTACTGGTCGCAGCGGAAAGGGATTACCGCGCTGCAGAGCGGGCATGCGTCGCTGATCCTCGATTCCTCGCAGTTCTTGCCAGGTTGGCCGCTGTCCGCCGGCAGCAAAGAATGGTACGCAAGCTGGATGAACACCGGCACGGGCAGGAACATTTTCAAGAAGGATGGCATCGGGAATTCGTTCCTGCAGGACATGGACCAGTGGGGGGGCGAGCGTCTCAAGGAGGGATCGGACTTTCGGGCGCCCAAAAAATGGGTGGCTGTGCGGAACCTCGATATGGCGGCCATGAAAGAGGAATGGGATAATATCTCCGGCAAGCAGAATGCCCACTGGAAGATCCTGGACAAGAATTGCGCCTCTGTCGTTGCCCGTATTTTGAAGGCTGGTGGCGGGGACAACTTGGCGAGATTTCATAAGAAGCAGCTCGTCTGGTGGCCGACGGACGTGATTCGCTATGCGAGCACGATGGGGAACTGCGTGTTTATGACGAGCGACAACGTGCCGGGGCAGTAGTCGGCGTAATAGCTCACCATGCCAAAGCCCCAGTTTAACGCCGAGTGCCTGACGCCGATCCTCGCCGTGCGCGACTTTCGGGAAGCCACGGATTACTACACCAGGCAGTTGCTGTTTGACCTGCGGTGGGATTGGGGCGATCCGCCGACCTTTGGCTGCGTTTCGCTCGGCAAGGTTGAGATCTTTTTCTGTCTCAAGGCGCAGGGCGCGCCGGGGACTTGGATGTCGGTCTTCATGGACGATGTCGATGGCTATCGCGACGCGATCAAACGCCACGGGGCGGACATTATCCGTGAGCCAAAGGACGAACCGTGGGGCTGCCGCGAAATGCACGTGCGCGATCCGAATCAGCACGTGATCCGCTTCAGCCAGGGCATTCCCAGGCGCGAGCCGAAGCTGCCGGTCGAGCGCGTGCCGGTCGAGATGCGATTGGAGAAGCGTTTGGCCGCCGTGCTGAAGGATTTGGCGCGTCACAAGGATTGTTCCATCGGCGAAGTTTTGGAGGAGACGCTGCTGCACACGTTTGAACGGTCCAGCGGCGGCGGCGTTCCCAGTCCGCACACCGAACACACGCTCGAGCACATTCAGGAGCTGAAGAAAAAGCACGGCATCGATTACGACGTGCATGCGAATTACCGCTTCGTGGAGCAGCCGAAACGGGTGGCGAAGAAAAAGAAGAAGTGAGCCGGTGTGGAAGGAACTCGATGGGCCATTGAATCTTCCATTGCCGCGGCAATTGAATCTGGCTTATCATCCTGTTCTTGTCTTGGGGCGTTGCGCCTTTTCCGTGGTGAGTTCAATCGGTCCAGAGAACTATTGAACCGCCAAACCAATGAGGTGACACATGGGATTCTTGAGCGAATTCAAAGCGTTTGCGATGCGCGGCAACGTAATCGACCTGGCCGTGGGCGTGATCATGGGATCGGCATTCGGGAAGATTGTCAATTCGCTGGTAACGGACATCGTCATGCCGCCGCTGGGCTACGCCATTAACAACTTCGATTTTCGCAACCTGAAAATTGATTTGACGCACATGCGGGTCATCACCGAGGCCGCCAAGCCAGCGGCGGAAGCCGCCAAACCGGCCGTTGCCGCCGCCCCAGCCGCGGCTCCCGCGTCTGATGCGGTGACCATCAACATCGGGAATTTCCTGCAAATCACGATCGAGTTCATCGTCGTCGCGCTGTGCATCTTCCTGGTGATCAAGGCGATGAACACGCTTTGGCGCAAAAAGGAGGAGGCCCCCAAACCGGCCGAGCTTTCCACTCAGGAAAAGCTGCTGGTCGAAATTCGCGACTTGATGAAAAACCAAGCGCGGGCGTAAACTATTGCTGCATGCCCCCACTTGCCCTATCCAACCGCGAAATCCTGATCGGCGTGACCGGCGGCATTGCCGCGTATAAAACGGCGATGCTGGTGAGCAAGCTGGTGCAGGCGGGGGCGAGCGTCAGCGTGGCAATGACGACGTCGGCGCAGCAGTTCGTTGGCGCGGCAACATTCGAGGCGCTGACGGGACGGCCCGTCAGCAGCCAGGTTTTTGGCGATCCCCACTTGCCGCTGGGGGCGCATATTTCGCTCGCTCAGCGGGCGGAGCTATTCTGCATCGCGCCCGCGACGGCAAATTTTCTCGCCCGCTGCGCTCACGGCCTGGCGGACGACCTGCTCAGCACGCTTTATCTGTCGTTCACCGGCCCGGTGCTGATGGCACCGGCGATGAACTGTGAGATGTGGGAAAAGCCGGTCACGCAGCGGAACGTTGCTCAGCTTGCCGCCGACGGGGTGTCATTTATCGACCCCGCCGACGGCTGGCTCAGTTGCCGCCAGGTCGGCAAGGGGCGGATGGCCGAGCCGGAGCAGATTTTGGAGGCGATTGCGAAACGGCTGTCAGCTCAAATCTGAAATCTCAAATCTCAGATTTAGGGTCATCCTGCGCCGGTCGGCTTCTTCTCTTCCGGCTTCTTTCCTTCCTGTTGCTCCTTCTCCATCTTCTTCTTTTCCGCTTCTCGTTTGCGCTGGGCCTCGTATTCGAGGGCCATTTGGGATTTGAGAATATCACGCACTAGTTTGGCGTCGTAGAGCATGCCCAGGTGCTGCTTGTGTGCCATGTAGTGCGCGTCATATTTGACGCGGGCTTTGGCGCGGCGCTCTTTTTCCAAGGCGACGGAGTGGCGAATGACCTTGCCCCGGCTGGCTTCGCGGCTCAGTTGATAGTGGGCTTCCAGCGGCGAGCGGGTAGTCTGCTCGCGAAGGATGATGGCATTGTTGGCGAAGATGGCCAGCTCGAGCTGATTGATCTCGCCGTTTTGGTTGGGGTCGATCTCCATTTCCATAATCCGCTGACGCATGCGGGCGATCATGGGCAGCCCGCCGCTGATGTAGCTAGGCTTGGGCATCGTCTGCGTCATCTTGTCGGCGATCCGCGCGCGGGCGTCCTTGATCTCCGGATGCTTGAGCACGCCGTCCTTGTTGGCGTCGGCGGCGGCGAACACGTCGGCCGCGATGTTGGAACCTTCGTCTTCAGAGCTGCCGGGGGCAACCTGGCCCAGGACGCTCGACATCACCACCAGCCAGGCCGAAATCTGAATCATGGCACTCTTCTCCAAGAAATGAGAAATATCCAGGCAAATCCGCAGGCTCGGGGTGACACCTAATATGCTAATTGGGGGCCAAGGCTTGTGCAGCCTTTTTTGAAAAAATCGGCTGATCGGCACGGCGCGGAATGCTGGAAGGCCGCCCGCCGGACGGCTAAATTGAGGCGATTCCCGACCGCCACGCTGCCGAGGAGCCAATTCCCATGACACGAATGCTGCTGATGTTGGTGTTCATGCTTACATCCCTGGTCACGTCCGCTAGCGCGCAGGAAACGGCGGTGGATTTGATCGTGACCGGAGCCAAGATTCGCACAATGGAAAAGGACGCGCCGCTCGCCAAGTCAATGGCGGTGAAGGAGGGGGTGATTGTTGCGATTGGGGATGTGGAGGCGGTTAGTAAGCTGGCGGGGCCGAATACCGTTAAGGTGGATTTGGCCGGCAAGACGATACTGCCGGGGTTCATCGACGCACATTGCCACCCGCGGGCGGTGTATGCGGAGGATTCCCCCTGGGCCTCGGTGGAGTGTGGACCGGAAAACATCAAGTCGATGGCGGAGCTGATCGCGGCGCTGAAGCGAAAGGCGGAAAAGACACCGGAGGGGCAGTGGGTCAACGGATCGAATTATCAAGAGACGCTGCTGGGGCGGCATCCGACGCGGTTGGATTTGGATAAGGCGAGCACGAAGCATCCGATTATGATTCGGCATTCGAGCGGGCATCGCGGCGTGTGCAACACGCTGGCCCTGACGCTGGCGAAGGTCACGAAGGATACGAAAAATCCGCCCGGTGGGGCGATCGATCGCGATGAGCAGGGAGAGCCCAACGGTATTCTGAAGGAGGGGGCGCAGTCGATCGTGCGGCGCGCGGGGCCGAATGCCGCGGCCAGTCCCTCGCGCGCGGAGCAAATCGCAGCGCACGCCGAGTGCCTCCGGCGGTTCTTGGCGGCCGGGCTGACGTCGGTGCATGTCGCGGGAATCGGCCGCGGGTCGATTGAAATTCTGACGGAAGCGCAAAAGAAGATGCCCGTGCGGATGTACATGATGCTGAGCGATTCCGACGAAGCGGCCGTTCGCATCCGCGACAAACGGCTGGGGGACGATTGGATCCGCTACGGGGCCGTGAAGATGTATCACGGCAACTCGCTGAGCGGGCAAACGGCGTGGCTGTCGCAGCCTTACATCGACCGACCGGATAATTTTGGCGTTCCGCCCGCGCGGTCGCAGAAGACCCTGGACGAGATGATTCTGAAGATGCACCGCGCGGGGATTCAGATTTGCGTGCATTCCAACGGCGACCGAGAGATCGAGATGCTGCTGACGTCGTTAGAGCGAGCGCTGGAAGCACAGCCGCGCGAGGACCATCGGCATCGCATCGAACATTGCAGCGTGGTGACGCCGGAGATTCTGACGCAGATCAAGAAGCTGGGCCTGGTGATCGCCCCCCATTCGTATGTTTACGAGCACGGGGACAAGATGGAGGCGTATGGCAGTTGGCGGTGGGGGCTGATGCACCCGAACAAGTCGCTGTTGGATTTAGGGGTCGTCGTGGCGGGCAACTCGGACTATCCCGTGAGCGCGGCGCTGCCGCTGTTGCGGGTGCAAGACCTGGTCGAGCGGAAGAGCCGCGGGGGCAAGGTCTATGGCGAGAATCAGCGGATTACGATTCAGCAGGCGCTGGAGTCGTGGACGATCGGCAGTGCGTATGGTGGATTTTCGGAGAAAAAGACCGGGTCGCTGAAAGTCGGGAAGCTGGCGGATTTTGTCGTGCTGGCGGAGGATCCCGTGGCTGTGGAAACCGGGCGCATCAAGGATATCGCCATCGAGCGGACGTATGTTCATGGTAAGATGGCGTTTGAAGCGAAACACTAACCCGACGCGCAAGCGAGGGCTCCACAAAAAGGGGTCGGGAGTCTTTGGCGGCGAATGCGGCTTGAGGATGGAGTGCTTTTTGCCGCCAAAGATTCCCGACCCCCTATGTATGCAAATCATCGGAATTGGAACCGACATCGTCGAAGTGCTGCGGATCGCGCAGATGATCGAGCGGCATGGGGAGATTTTCTTGGGGCGGGTGTTCACGCCGCACGAGATCGAGTACTCCAGCGCGCGCAAGGCGGCCACTCAGCATTATGCCGGCCGGTGGGCGGCGAAGGAGGCCGTGCTCAAGGCGCTGGGGACGGGGTGGGCGCGCGGCATCACTTGGCAAGACATCGAAGTCCGCAACGACCTCGGCGGCAAACCCTCGATCCGGCTGGGGGGCGGGGCGCGCGAGCAATGCGAACGGCTGCGAATCAGCGAAGTGCTGATCAGCATCTCCCACTGCCGAAGTCATGCGACGGCCTATGCGGTGGCCGTGGGGGAATAAATGCCCGTCCTCCTGGCCTTACGGCATCAGCAATTTCGCGGCCCTGGCGGAAATGTCGGCGCGAGTGTGGTTCAGCAGTTGCCGGCGAACCGGGTCAGTGAGAAACGTGGGCGACAGTTTTTTGGTTTCGAGCTTTTCGAGAATCAGCACCATTCCGTCGTCGGTGCGGGCCGCGCCTTGGATCGCCAATGCTCGCATGTCGGCGCTCACCTTGGGCGTCGCGGCCAGTAGTTGCGAAATGGCTTCGATATGGGGAACGTCGGCCAACCCGCTCACGGCCCCTTGAACCAGATCGCCCTCCTTTCCGCTGGACAGATAACGGGGGAGTTGTTCGCGGGACCTGTCCCACGGCAGCATTGCGACCATCCGCAGTGCGTCGTACCGCGTGCCCGACCTGACCGCATCGTTGTCGGCCATTGCCGCGGCCAGCGTCAACGATCGCTGCCAGCGGGCTGAGAGCGCCGCGTCGTCGAGGATCATCGCGGCAATCGTTTGGGCCGGCCACGCGCCCGCCTGGCTGAGGCCGTTGATGACGCCGCCGCCGATCGCAACGGCCTGCCAATCGCGGAGCGGCTCTTGTTCCTTGGGGAGCGCGTAGTCCAAGAGCGCGATCAGCTCCGCATCGTTGTTCCGCTTGCCGGCGGCGATCGCCTGCGCGAACACCTGCGGGATGACGCGATATTCATCGTCCGTGCCGATCTTCACCCCCGCCAGCAATTCGTCAATCGCTTTCACGGAGGGCGTGCTCAGCGCGGGCGGGCGGACGCGCGATGGTCCATCGACAGGTTTGGTCGAAACGGCTTCCAGCGGCTGGCCGTCGAAGACGATCTCGCTGAGCATCGTCCATTCGCCATCATTACGAACATCCAACTGCACATAGCGGGCGGTCAAATCCGGCAGGGGAATCGAGACCTCCCGCCGCGCAATCTGGTAGGTGGAGAGGCCGTCGGGCGAGTCGTCGAATTTGGCGAATTCAACCGGATCGGCGAACGTCCGGCCATTCTCACTGGTGCGAAGCGAAACCAAGTCCGGTGCGTGAATTCCGCCAGGGCGATGATTCACGCCGTAGCTCAAGCGGACGCCGCGGAGCCGCATCTGCCGGCCGAGATCGAAATCGATTCTCGGCTGGGGCCGCGCTGTGGCGCCCAGCGTTTGAAAACCGACCCACTCTCCGTCGTTGAACCGACCGCTGCCGACCCGCCCATTGGTGAGCTTGGGCTGCTTGGCATCGTCGGGATACTGCGTGCTGGCGACGATCGGGCCAGAGTAGCGATACGTGGCCGCCGAGGTCGACGCGCCAAGATAAGCGAGCAAGTCCGACATCCCGGCCAGCGAAATCTCCTTCTCCATACCGGCCGGCATCATGGAGACGCCCGCGTTTCGCAGCTCGTCGAGGTCGCTGCGGAGGATGGTCCGCTCTTTCCCTTCCGGCAGCTTCAGGGTCAGGCTGTTGCCGACTTCGGCCGCCAATAGGCCGCTGAACACTTCGCCGCCGGCGGTCACCGCCGTGTAGCTCGCGTAGCGCTGATCGATGGCGTCGTTGGGGTTGAGAATCGAGGCCAGCATGTACTCCTTCGAGCGATCGGTGAGCGCGGCCAGATCGGGGCCTACCGCATGTCCGATGCCATCCAGCTTGTGGCAGCTTGCGCACTTTTTGCCGAACAGCGCCTTGCCCAATGCCACGCTGCCTTTCGCGGCGTCGGCGGCGCGATAGGTCTCGACGACCGCGGCAACTTCGGCGCTCGACGAGCGAACGAAGAGCCGCGCGGCGCGGGCTTGCAACTGGCGATTACGATGCGTGAGCAAAAACTGCCGGCGGGCGGCGTCGATCGGCCCGGTGGGAATCGACTTCGACTCCAGCGCCGAGAGCAACGCGGCCGTCGTTTTCTCGCGGGCGAGCGCCGCGTCGAGCAGCGTCGTTTGCAGGGCCGGGCTGAGCTGCTTCCAGCTTTCCACGAGCACTTGAGCCGCCTCGGCCGAATCGACGGTGGCAAAGAAGCCGATCGCCTTGGCCTGCAAGCGGGGCGGACTTTGCGGACCGAGCCAGCGCCGCATGGCGGCAAAATGCTCGCGCCGCGCATCGCCGTCGGCGACCGCTAAGACATCCGCCGCCGCCAAACGCAGAGACTCGTCGGCCCGGTCATCGGCCACCAGCGCGCGGGCTTTGCTCAGCATTTTGGCCAGTGCATCGGCCTGGCCGACATTGAGGCTAAGTTTCCGGCGAGCGAGTGCCTCGAGCATGCTGGGGGTCGCCGTGAATTGACGGGCCGTATAGGCGCCGTCCTTAGGAGAGAGGATCTGGCTGAGCGCGGAGTTAATGACGTCTTTCTCTCCCATCGCGACAGCCAGTTTCAGCACCTGGGGGACCAGTTCTCCCTCCGCGCCCGCTGCCTCGCTGCGCAACAGCGTCGCCAGCGCGACGCCGACATTCTGCTGATTCAAGCTGCTCAAAGCCGCGCTCGTCGTGAAGGAATCGCCACGCGACGCGAGCAGGATGGCGGCCAGCGTCTCGCCAACTTCCGGCGAATTCGATTCCCCCAGCGACCAGGCAAGCTGCTGGCGGACGAACGCGTCTTTGTCGTCGGCAAGCCGCTGTAGCGCGGAGAGGATCTGTGGTGAGCGGCCTAAAAATGGCTCGGCCAGCCGAATGGCCTGTCGCCGCACCTCGGGGTGAGAATCGGCCAATGCCCTTTGGACATCATCCGGCATGAGGGAATGCAACCCTTCGAGGACCGCGACCGCCTGCGCCCGCGACTGCGGCAGATCCGCCGATGTTGCCAGCCTGCGCAGTGGACCGCCGGCCCCGGCGTCCGCGCGCCACAAGAGCTCGAGGTGCGCCATGTCGCGCAGCGTTCCGTTGGTGGACTTCAGCAGCGCGACCAGCCCGGCAATGTCGAGATCGACCAGTTTTGGGATGCTCGGCGCCAGGCCATCCTGCGGGACGATTCGATAAATTCGCCCGCGCGTGTCTCCGGCCCGCACGTCCAGGCTTGCCCGCACTTCCGGCGAGAGGAAGCGCGGATGCTCGATCAAATAGCGGTACATATCGACGACCCAAATCGCGCCGTCCGGTCCCGTTCGAACCTGCACTGGTCGGAACCAATTGTCGGTCGAGGCGAGAAACTCCGACTGCTCCTCGCCGGCGGCGCGGCTGGCGGCGAAGCTCACGCCCCGCGGCGCGAGCTTCATGCGGTGGACGAGCTGATTCACCGGCTCGCAGATGAACGCATCGCCGTAAAACTCCTGGCCGAGGCGCGTGTCGCGATAGATCCCGAGTCCGCAGGCGGAGGTTGGCCGGCCGGGCGCGCCAGTTTGGGCAAAAGTGACGAGCTTGCCGCGCGGATAAAGCTGGTTGCCGCTGACGACGGCGTCGATCGGATTGGGCGAAGCGATGTGCGGATTGCGCGCCAGATACCTTTCGACGACCGGATAGTGAAACAGCGGCGTGCCGTTGTCGCAGCCAAACCAGTTGCCCCAGTCGTCGCGCACGCGGCTCTGTTGCGATCGGCCCGTAACCGGTTCGATCGTCCCCTGATCGACCAGCCAGCGAAAATCCCGATTTCGCACGCTCACCGATTTGCCCGAGGGTAGAATTCCATCGCCGCCGAACAAACCGGCCGACGCATAAATCCAGTTGTCCAGTCCCAGCGACAATCCATTCACGCGGGCTTGATAATTCGTGGTCTCGAAACCGGAGATCAGTTTCTTCCGCACGTCGGCCTTGCCGTCGCCGTCGGTGTCTTCGGCAAAGATCACGTCCGGGGCGGCGCACACCAGCACGCCGCGCCGCCAGGCGAGCACGCCGGTCGGGAAGGGAACGTCGCTCATAAACTCGGTCGATTTGTCGAACCGGCCATCGCCGTCGATGTCTTCGAGGTATTTGATCTTGCCCCCCGGCTGGTATTTTCCGTCCATGCCTTCGGGGTAATCGCGCATTTCGGCGACCCACAGCTTGCCATCCGGCCCGAAGTCGATCGCCACGGGATCGACGACCAGCGGCTCGGCCGCGACCAGCTCGACGCGCAGCCCGTCGCGCAGCCGCATCTGAGCCATCGATTCGGCGGGCGAAAGCGGTCGCGTGCCGCCGGTCTTGTCGTTGGCGGCCGGCGCGCGATACGCTGCGGGCAATTGCCGCGTCACCTCATCCAGGATTCGCTTTTCCATGCCAGGCGCGAAGCGGATCGGCTTGTCGTACCAAACCATCGCGTCCCCCCCTTCGTATCGCCCTTCGCGCAAGATCCGCTCCGACGGAATGTAGCAGCCCACGTCGTTGGAGTAGGCCGTGACCCACAATCGCTCGAAGTCGAACTTCTGGCGCAGCAAGCGGGCGTAATCGACGACGACCTCGCCGCCCAGAAAAACCATCGCCAGCTCGTCGCCAAAGGCCCAGGTTTGCACCGGATAGGTCACGGCCGTGGGCAATGCTTCACCGCGCTCCAATCGCGCCAGGTTCTTGCGCGCGTGATATCCGGCAATGCCAGCGGCCTTGGCGGTTTCGGCCCACTGCGCCTTGGTGGGCAACTCGGCTAGCGGCAGCTCAATGTTTTGCAATTGGCCGCGAAGGGGCGCAGTGAGGAGACGCATCGGCCCGGCCAAAACCCGCTTCACTTCTTTCGCCAGGGCCGCGCCATGCGCTTCCGCCGAGGGAATGCCGTTCATGGCGTTTGGATTTTGATCGGCCCCGCAGCCGATGACCACGATCGCCGTCGCGCCCGGATGATCGGCCTCGATCTGTTCGGCCGCGCAGCCCGCCCAGTCGCCGTGGAAATACATGCCGTTGCCCACGCTGACGCAGTGGCAGGCATAGTTCGCCAGAATCGCGATCGGCTTGCCATCCGCGTCAATCGCCCGCAGCACGGGAAGTGAATGATCGACCGGTCCGTTGGCGTCGCGTCGATTGATCGCGAACTGCGCCGAGCCGATCGCCCACTGTAACCGCGCCGGACGGCGATTCTTCAGCGCTGTCACAGCGGCCTGAAAGATCTTTTCCGTGAGATCGGACGTGTAGCGCTCCAGCCCCGCGACTTCCCGTTCGTTGAAATCCTTGACGAACAGATTATTGGCGACGCCCGCCAGCATCGGCGCATTGTGCGTGTGCGTCGCGCAAACGACGAACCGCTCGCGCGGAATTTTGTGCTCTTTCAGCAGCCGCGCCCCGACCGCGTTCGACACACTCGCCGACGCCCCCAAGTTATCGATCGCGACCAGGACCACCGGCCCTTGCTCATCCGTCCCAATCGCCAGCGCGCGGGCGAACAGTTTCTGCTTCACATCGTGAATCGGCTCCGCACGCCGTGCCGCATAACCGCTGAGCAACGTCGGATAGGCCGGCGTAATATCGACCTTTGCCGCGCCGACAACGTGCTGCATCTCAGCCGCCACGGTGCATGGCGAAGCGATCAGCAGCGATCCCGCGACCGCAACGAGCAAGATCGCGTTGAAATAAGAACGGGCCATGCTGTTCTCCCGTACCGTGGTCCCCGTGAGCGACCTGCCGCATGAACAGGCGGAGTCGCAGATTTGGTAAGCGCAGGGTACATCGTAGCCAACCCGGATGAACGGAACTAGCTGCGTCGTTTCCACACGGCGTTTGTCGCCAGGACCGGCACGTGTCCCGCGCTCGCACAACCGGTTCAGCGCTCGCGGGCGTCCGCAGAGTTCCGCCGAGATCCTGCTCTAACGCGTTGACGCGGCGGAATTCGATCGCGAAACGGACGTCGCGACGAGGAATTGCACGGGCGACAATCGGCATCAGGCTCGCGGCCGCTCCTCTTGTAACCCGAAGCGTCAGCGAGGGAAGTTCTTCGAAAAAGCCACGCCACCTTCGGTAGATTATTTTTACAAAAATTGTTAATTATATATTGACAAACTGAAACTCACTTGATACAATTATCCTCGTCTGCGCGGCCGGTCCGCGCCGGCTTGGCGGCAAAGTGGCGTCGAGCCTTCGCGCTCCTTCACCAAGTTTGCCGTGCATCGCGTGCATAGACAAACCGCCCCGCTCCTCAACCGCAACTCATTGTGTATCATGTCTTTGCGGCAAAATAGCTCGCTTGCCCGGTCCGCAAAAAAAAATTGCGTGCATGCATAACCACCCGTCCGACTACTCCAAACAGGGGGATTCTGGCCTGTGCTTGATGCAATCGTGATCGGAACGGGGGGTGTCGGTAGCGCCGCCCTTTATCATCTCGCGCGCCGGGGGCTGAACGTCCTGGGAATCGATCGCTTCCCTCCAGGGCATGATCGCGGCAGCTCGCATGGCGAGTCCCGCATTATCCGCATGGCCTATTTCGAGCACCCAGACTACGTGCCGCTGCTACGGCGGGCATATCAGTTGTGGGGCGACATCGAGCAGGCCGTGGGCAAAAAGCTGTTCCACCGCGTGGGTCTTTTGGAAGCCGGGCCAGAGGGTGGAATCGTCGTGCCCGGTGTGCTCCAAAGCGCTCGCGAGCATAATCTGGCCGTCGAATTGCTTTCCGCCGCCGAAGCCCAGCGGCGCTTCCCTGGCTTTTCCATCCGGCCGGATCACGTCGCCGTGTTCGAACCCGATGCCGGCTACTTGCTCGTCGAAGAGTGCGTCCAAACCCATGCCGCGCTCGCGCAAGCCGCTGGCGCGCAACTCGCCATCGGAGAAGCCGTTGTCTCCTGGCAAGCGGAACAAGATTCCATTCGCGTGCGCACCGACCGTCATGAATACACCGCGGCCCGCCTCATCATCACCGCCGGCGCCTGGGCGGGCGAGCTGTTGGCCGATCTGGGCGTCGAATTGCGTGTGCTGCGCAAACACTTGCATTGGTATGCGACGCTCGATGAACGATACTCGCCGGCGGTGCAATGTCCGACGTACCTGTTCGAGATGCCCGAAGGGATTTTCTACGGCTTCCCGGAAATCGGCGCGTCGTCGGTCAAAGTGGCCCAGCATGACGGCGGTACGCCGGTTGCCGACCCATTAACCGACGCGCGACTGCCCGACGCCGACGAACGACGCCGCCTCGAGTCATTCATCCAGGGCTCGCTTCCAGGCGTATCGCGGCAGCCGGTTCGTCACACAACCTGTTTCTACACCATGTCGCCGGACGAGCACTTCATCGTCGATCGGCACCGGCAACATCGCTCGATCGTCTTTGCCGCCGGACTATCGGGCCACGGTTTTAAGTTCACGCCCGTGCTGGGAGAAATCCTCGCCGATCTGGCCATCGACGGCGCTACGTTGTTGCCCATCGATTTTTTGGGCCAAAGCAGAACGAGCCTTCGCCAAGCGTCCGCGCACTGATCGCTACTCGCGGGTGATGAAGTTATCCGTGTTCAGAATGGCCCGACAAGCGAGCGCCAAAGGAGTGAGCCGCGGCTTGGCGCCGGGCGCGGCCGTAAGCTGCCGCTCGTAATAGGTTGTGAGAATCGCCAGTTCCCTCGCGGATGGTTCCCGGCACAGACAAAGCGCGAACGCCCGCTTTAACCTCCGGGCAAGATCCTCCTCCGGAACTTCGCGCGTCACGCGCTCCGCCAGCGCGGTGGCGAACTCGACGAACGCCTCGTCATTGGCCACGGTCAGCGCTTGCAGCGGAGTGTTGGACCTTGCCCGCCGCGTGCAGACGACTTGAAAATCGGGCGTGTCGAACGTGGAGAACAGCGGATGCGGCGCACTGCGATAGAACATCGTGTACATCCCACGGCGGTAGCGGGCGTCCCCCTGCGCCGCGTTCCACGGTTTCACGTTTTGGGTGAAGGCGTAAACGCCCTCAGCCTGCGGCGGGCGGACGCTCGGCCCTCCGATCGTCGTGCGCAGCAAACCGCTGGCAGACAGCGCCGCGTCGCGAACGACCTCCGCCTCGACGCGCAGCCGCTCCTGACGCGCGAGCAGCACGTTGCGCGGGTCGCGCTCCGCCAGGTCCGGCCGCGCGCTCGACGATTGCCGGTAGGTGCTGCTGGTGACAATCATGCGGTGGATTGCCTTCTGCGACCAGCCGCGCCGAATAAACTCACTCGCCAGAAAATCCAACAATTCCGGATGCGACGGCGGCGTCCCCTGCTTGCCGAAGTCCTCCTCTGTCTCGACCAGTCCGCGGCCGAAATACCGCATCCACAGCCGGTTCATCGTCACGCGCGGCGTAAGCGGGTTCTCTGGGTGCACCAGCCACTTCGCCAACTCCAGCCGCGTCCGCTTCTCCGATTCCGGCAGCGCGGGCGGGACCGCCTTCAGCACTCCGGGCGACAGCGGGCCGACCGTTTTGTCCGGCCGCAGAAAATCCCCTCGCAGCGCGATGAAGGTCTCGCGCGGCTTGGACAATTCGCGCATGATCATCACGTCGGCGATCTCTCGCACCGTCCGCCGCGCCGTTTGCGCCAAGGCTTCGGGGTCTTCCTTCTCGAACATCATCCGCACGAGCTTCATCTCGTCCGTGTTGCGTCGTTCGGGCGCGGTCCGCAGCGCCACCAGGAACATGCGCATCTCGAAATTGATCGGCTTGGTCGGCTTTTCCGCCACCACGTCAATCGCCAGCCGGCCGATCAAATAGTTGTCGTTCAGCTCGTGTGCGAGCGTCAGCACCAGCTCCGCCCCTTCCGCCGCCAGCGGCTTCTCCAGGATGAACACGGCCTCGTGGTTGGCGTTGAGCTTCGCCGTCGAGCCGCGCGCGACATTCACGGCCCAGCCCGATTTCGGGTCGTCGTCGAGCGTTCCCAGCACGCTGTACATCGGCTGCTCGTGGTCGGCAAACGCGGATGCCAGTTTGACCGGAGCGTCCCCCGCGGCGAGCTTGACGCTCGTCAGCACGAAGTTGCCGTTGGAGGCCGTCCCCGGCCCCTGCCGCGGCAGCGAGTCGTGCGTCAGCACGCGCAAACGCACCGCGGCAACCTCTTTGAGCGGCGACTTGAACGTGATGCGGTAGGAATCCCTCGGCGCAGCTCGCCCGTCAGTCAGCAGCGACTGTTCCTCAAGGAGCTTGAGTTCCGCCCCGCTAGTCGTGCCGTGGGAAACATAGCTGACGGGCGACCACGTAACCGGTTTATTGTCCCCCGCATCCAGCGCCGCGAGCTGCTCTTGTTCCCATTTGGCCTGCCGCGCGGCGATTGCGGCTTCGTTCTTCTCCGGCGTCTCTGGCGGCGCCGCGCCGAACACTTCGCCCCGCTGGACCGTCAAGAAAGCGCCTTTGTTGTTGATGTCCGCGCCATGATTCATGAACGCGAACAGCTCGTAGTACTCGCGGTGCGAGATCGGATCGAACTTGTGCGTATGGCATTGAGCGCAGCCCACGGTGAGCCCCAGCCAGACGACGCCGGTGGTGTTGACGCGGTCAACGACGGCCTCGTGGCGGAATTGCTCGCGGTCGGTCCCCCCTTCCTCGTTGATCAACGTGTTGCGATGAAACGCCGTCGCGATGAGCTGGTTCTTGGTGGGGTTCGGCAAAAGATCGCCCGCGAGCTGCTCGATGGTGAACTGGTCGAACGGCATGTCGTCGTTGACGGCCTTGATGACCCAATCGCGAAACGGCCACATGGTGCGTTCGCTGTCGATCGTGTAGCCGTTCGAATCGGCATACCGCGACTGGTCGAGCCAGTGCCGTCCCCAGCGTTCACCGAAGTGGGGCGATGCGAGCAGGCGATCGACGAGTGTTTCATACGCCCGTGGGTCCGGGTCGCTCACGAATGCGGCCACTTCTTCCGGCGTCGGCAACAGGCCGGTCAAGTCCAAGCTCACGCGGCGAATAAGAACATCACGCGCCGCCTCCCGCGACGGCGACATCCCCTCTGCCTCCAACCGCGCGAGAATGAAGCGGTCAATCGGATTTTGTACCCAGTTCTGGTCGTTCACCGCCGGCAGTTCAACGCGGGCGAGCGGCAAAAAAGACCAGTGACCTTCGTACTCGGCCCCCTGCTCGATCCAGCGGCGGAGAATGCCGATTTGCTCGGCAGTCAGTCGCGGCTTCTTGCTCGCCGGGGGCGGCATCCGCTCGTCGTCATCGTGGGAAGTGATCCGTTTGATCAGCTCGCTGGCGTCGGGCTTGCCTGGAACAATCGCCGCGTGTCCGCCCAAATCGGCAAGTGCCCCTTCGCGTTCATCCAGCCGCAGGTCCGCTTCACGGTGCTTTTCGTCCGGCCCGTGGCAGAGCAAGCAGTTGTTCGAAAGGATCGGCCGCACGTCGCGGTTAAAACGCACCTTTTCCGGCACGGCCGCCGAGATATTGCCAACCGCGGCCAAAAAGACAATCAGCGTGGTAAGTGCGACAAATCTAGCCATCGTCAAGGCGACTCCGCGGGTTCCCTCCATGATAACGAACCCGACTGAGCGAATCGAGCGACCGAACATCGCCGAATGGCCAAACCGCGGGGCGGCCCTTATATTGTTCGCGGAGGACTGCTACATGGCCGATCCGGCGACTGACCTGACGAAGTACATCCGCGACATTCCAGACTTTCCCAAGCCCGGAATCCTGTTCAAGGACATTACGCCGCTGTTGGCGTCGCCCGCCGCGTTTCGGGAGGCGATCCGGCGGATGGCGGACCATTTCCGGCACAGCCGGGTGGACGCGGTTGTGGCGGCTGAGGCGCGGGGGTTCATCTTTGCCGCGCCACTGGCCCTGGAATTGAACGCGGGCTTCGTGCCGATCCGCAAGCCAGGGAAGCTCCCCTTCGACACGCACGCCTTCCACTACGAGCTGGAGTATGGCAAGGACTGCCTGGAAATCCACATCGACGGCGTGCGCGCGGGGCAGAATGTACTGGTGGTGGACGACCTCTTGGCCACCGGTGGCACCATCGCCGCATGTTGCAATCTGGTCGAAAAGCTGGGGGCCAGCGTCGTCGGCTGCTGTTTTCTGATCCATTTGGCTTTTTTGGCCGGCGAAAAGAAAATTGCCCCCCGCGAGGCCTTCAGCTTGATTCGCGTGGACTAGCTGCAACTCACTCTCGTTGGCGGGATGTCGATCAAGCCTAATGGCCGCGCGGGCCGTGTTCATTGCCAGTTTCGGCCCCGGCGGGTAAAATCGACGCTAAACTCGCAGGGGCGAAAATGGCCGTTTCCGAACCGTTCGACGCATATTACAAGTGGCTGGGAATCAAGCCCAAGGATCAGCCGCCGAATCACTATCGGCTGCTGGGGGTCGAACTGTTTGAATCGGACGCGGATGTCATCGACAACGCCGCCGAGCAGCGAATGCGGCACGTGCGGTCCTTCCAGAACGGCCCCAACGGCGACGCGTCGCAGCGGATTCTGAACGAAATCGCCGCGGCGAAGATTTGCCTCCTCAACGACGCTCAGCGCGCGGCCTACGACCAAACGCTCCGCGCCGCCACACAGCCAGTGGCGTCCCCCACGCCCGTGGCCGTTCCTGTTGCTGGCAGCAAGCCGGTCTTCCCAAAGGTGGGGACAACCCCAACGGTCGTAACCTCGCCGCCCCCCCTGACCGCGCGCGCAGCGCGGGCGCAGCGTAAGAAGGCGGATGCACGCGTTGAAATTGCCAAACATGTCAGCGCGTCGATCGTCGGCCTCGCCATTGCATATCTGATCCTGGCCTTCATCATGCCGGGCTGGGACGGACTGGGGATTGCCTCGGGCGTGCGTTCGCTCATCGCTGGGAAAGCCAAAGAGCCGGTTGATTCGCCGGCCAAAAACACATCGAACAGCTCGCCCCGGCCCTTTGAAGATACGAAACCAGCCGTCAAGCCACCGATCAACCCAAAACAGGGTCCCGTTACGCAACGAGGGCCGATCCGAACCAACGAAACATCGGTATTGCCTCTACGTGCCCGCGTGCAGTCACGCGTCCACTCGTGGCCATCCGACGCCGGGCCTGCAAAACCGCTCGAGCCCGTGCCCCTATCTTTTGTCAGCCTGTCAAGTGTGCGTGGGAGCTTCGTTGACAACAAAGAGTGGTTTTGGATTCTCGCCGGAAACGATGATTGGACCATTCATGGTGAGGGGGAGCAGCGCATAGGCATCTCGGCGACAACCATCCGCACGCCGGCCCGCTGGTTATTTGACGATCACGTCCAGACCGTTGCATGGACGAAGGACCAGCCCCCCATCAAGCTGATTCACCAAAACGACGGGTTCGCCGTGCTTTCCGGCATCCATGGCGCTTTAGCGGACCAGCAGCAATGGGTACAAGTAAACCTCGATCCTGACGGCTATTGGTATCTCCGCGGCGCCAGCGGCTCTGACACCCGGGGGCAAGCACTCGTCTTTCGCTTTCGCCAGCCCGGTCAGTTTCGGGCCGAAGTGACGGAACATAGCTGGACTACGGGTCAGCCATCGGTCGAGCTCCTGGAGCAAAGCGAGGGGGTGTGCTTCATCTCGAAAGTCGGAGGCGCGTTCAAGAGTCCGGGCGACATGGTCAATTGCCAGATTGATTCCACGCGGAAGCGGTGGGTTTTCAGCGGGCAATCGCAATCTCCGTCGACGACCGCCAGTTGCATCAGCATCAAGTTCTCCACCGAAATGATGCTCGCGGCGCTCTCGGCCTCTCAGCCATCCATTGCCGTGGCGAATCCCGCGACCACGGTCCAACCATCCTCGCCCAATCCCAATGGGAAGCAACCTCGGCCGGACGAGGCCGCGCTTGCGGCGGCGCGGGCAAGCCTTGGAACAGCGCTCACGACGGGTGACGCGCGCAGTTTGGCAAATGCTGCCAATCAAGCCGCCGGCGTCGCCGAAAAATACGTGCTCCTGCTCGCCGCGCGCGACAAAGCCATCGCCGATGCCGACGCCGTTTACTGCATGGCCTTGATCGATGAGCTGACAGCGAGATTCGAGGAGGACCGCGCAAGCCTTTCCACGCAGGCCATTGCGCAGCTCCAGCAAACCTGTAACTCGCCCCAGCTTTCGCGCGGGTTGGCGATCGCCGCGCTGCGCGAATTCGATCAATTCCGTGCGACCGGCAGCAAAGAATCGCAGGCCTCGCTGGCGGAAGTGTCGCTGGCCGTCGCGCGCAAAAGCGAGGATGTCGCGCTGATTCGCCGGGCGACAGTTTACGTACTGGACGCGCGCAAGCTGCCGTAGGAGCCGGCCAAGATGAGGATGTTTGCCCGGCGCTGGCTCCCGCTGACCCTCTGCTGGCTCAGCGCGACGATATTCAGTGGCGGCGCGCTGGCGCAGACGCGTCGATTGCCCGCGCCGGAGGCAGCCGCGACCGATAGTGCCAAGGCCGGTGTGCGCGAGTCGCTCAAAGCACAGCTCGCCAAGGCCCGCGCGCCCGCCGAGTTAAAGCCGATCATCTCCAAGCTGATCAGCGACGCACGCGATCCAAAAGCGGACGCCACCGAGAGATTCGCCCTGCTCGCCGTCGCCCGCGAACTGGCCAGCTCCGCCGGCGATTGGGAATTGGGCATCGAGGCCGTCGTTCAAACAGCGACGGTGTTTGAGCTCGATCCCTTTGTTTTGGCCGACGAGCTGCGCGGCAAAATCGATTCCGGAGATCGGCCGGCAAGCGATCCAAAAGCTGCTTTCGGCGAAACCGTCCGCATGGTCGAGAATGCCATGGCCAAGGACCGCTATGACATCGCCGAGCGGTTCGCCAATAGCGCGCAGCGGATCGCGCGCCGCGCGGGCGACAAGCTCTCAGAATCGCAGATTGCCGGCCGGCTGCAGGAGCTGCGCAACATCAGCAAGCAATATGACGCCATCAAGCCGACTCTCGCAACGCTGGAGAAAAACCCCGTCGATCCCGCGGCGAACCAAAAGGCCGGCGAGTTCCGCTGCTTTGTTCAAGGCCGCTGGGACGTAGGACTTTGCCTGCTGGCACTGGGGACGGACGCGGAATTGTCGCGCCTGGCAGAGGAAGAATTGCGGCAACAGACGCTGTCCAAGGAACTGCTAAAGGTCGCCGACGACTGGTGGCAATTGGCATCCAACCGCCGCGCCGATCAAAAAGCGCTGCGGCGGCATGCCGTCGATTGCTACCTGCGCGTGCTGCCGGTTTTGGTCGGCGCGGAAGACAAAGCGGCGCGCGCCCGCCTGACCGAGGCCGAAAAGTGGCATTCCAAGGACGCAATGTATCAATTGTCTCCTTCGACCTCGACGTTCGATCAAAAGCATCCGCCGCTCCCCACGCTGTTGAACGCCGTCGACAGGTTTTACAAGGAACCGAACGGCGCCGAGTTCGCCTTTCACATCACCGATCCCAACGCCTTCATTGTCATCGACCTGAAGAAAGAAACTCCCATCTCGCGCATCGAAATCCTCAATAGCACGGGAGTTACAACGGCTCGCGCCCGCGGAATCAAAGTCTTTCTGTCCAGCTCTCCGGATCGCCGCGGCGAACAGGTTTGGCAAGCGCAAGAGGGGGTCCTCGAATGGACGATCAACCTGCCAAGACTGTATAGTGCGCGCTTTGTTACGATCGCGCTCGATCCACAACGCAGCGGCGGGCCATTGCACTTGCGCAAGGTCAAAGTTTTCGGTCCGGAATGACTTCCACTGCATCTCTCCTCGACCAGGAAATAGCATGCCCGAGATTTACGACGAATTGGCAGGACTCTATGCCAACCAGGGGACGGCCGCCGCGATCGACCGGCTGATCGAGGAACTCCGCGCCAGCGGGCGGTATCACGAACTATTTGAAGCCCTCAAAATGCGCGTGCGCCGCGAGCTGGGTTTGCCCATGCTGTTTGGCGACAGCGGCGACGCGCTGCCGCCACAAACGCGACAAAAGCTCGAGGATGGGCTGATCGACGCCTGCCGGGATGTCGGCACGCTCCTCTTGAACCAGGGCAAGCTGCGCGAGGGCTGGATGTATCTGCGGCCGGTGGGCGATCGCGCGGAAGCGGCGCGGCTCATTGCCGGCATTCCCGCCAGCGACGAAAATGCCGAGGAGCTGATCGAAGTGCTGCTGCGCGAAGGAATCGACCCGGCGCGCGGTTTCGAGCTATTGCTCAACAGCTACGGCACGTGCAACGCCATCACCACGTTCGACACCGAAATGCCGCGGCACGATAAAACGGCCCAGCGCGCCGCGGCCGCGCTGTTGGTGCGACGGGTGCACGACGACCTGGTGGCCAATGTGCGGATGGACATTGGTCGCACCCAGTCGGCCGAAGCGCCGGCGGGCGCGACGCTCGCCGAGCTCGTCGCCGACCGCGACTGGCTGTTCGCCGATAACTCCTACCACATCGACACAACACACCTGGCCGCAACCGTGCGGGCGGCGCGGCTCGCGATTGACCCGGAGGTCCTGCGGCTGGCGCTCGATTTGACGGAGTATGGCCGGCGGCTATCCAAGCAATTTCAGTATCAGGGGGATGAGCCGTTCGCGGACCAGTATCCGGCCGCGGCCCACTGGCTGAGTGCGCAGCTTGGCCAAAACGTGGATGTGGCGCTCGCGTACTTCCGCGAAAAGGCCAAAGCGATCGACGCCGCCCGCGATGGGACGATGGCGGCGGAGTTTTATGTCGAGCTACTGGTGCGACTGGGCCGGCACGACGAAGCAATCGCCGCCTCGATCGAGCTGCTACCCGGCCACTTGCCGCGGGCAGGCATTTGCCCAGCGCTCTTGGAACTGGCCGAACTTTCCGGCAACTACGACGCCGTCCTTCAGCACACGCGTGCCCAGGACGACCTCCTGGCCTACACCGCTGCGCTGGTCAAGGCGAAGCGGAATGCGGAATGAGGGAAGAGGGAAGAGGTCAGAGGTCAGAGGTTAGAGGTTAGACGCGAATTCGCTCACCTCTAACCTCTGACCTCTCACCTCTGGTATGTAGTCCCAAGACAAGAAAACTTGTCTCTGGTGTCATTTTCAGTCTGCCTCGGTGGAATGGAAGGATTTCATTCCCTTTCTTCGGAGGCAGTCACCATGTCGACGAGAACTCGTTCCAAGCCCCAAACGCGCACCCGTCGCCGATTTGTGCAGAAGCCACGTGGAATCGTTCACCCACGCGTGCAGCAGGTGGGTCCGACGCATTTCGGGATTCTGTGCGTCGATTGCGCCAAAGCCCGGTCGAAGTGGATGTTGTGCGATTTCTATGGCAATGTCCTGATCGAGCCGACCGTCCTGGTGCATTCGCGCGGCCATTTTCAGGCGGCCATTGCCCTGGTGCGTGAAGCGATCGAGCGGCATGGGATTCAGGATCAATTCGTCGTCGTGGAGCGCACGGGAAATTACCACTTGCCTGTAAAGCGCGCCTTTGCGGCGGCCGGCTTCGAAAGCCGGATTGTGCATCCCTTCGCCACCAAGCAGTATCGCCAAGCCGCCGATCCCGGCAACAAGACGGACGATACCGATCTGTTTGCCATCTTTCGCGCCGCCATCGCAGGTTTCGGGTTGGAGGAGTTGCCCCTGGATGGCAATTACCAGGAGCTCCGCTTGTTGACGCGTCATCGACGCGATCTGGTCCACAAGCGTTCGGCGCTCTGTTGCCAGATTCGCGAGCACCTCGAAGCGGTCATGCCAGGCTATGCGTCCTGCTTTGAGGATCTGTGGGCCAGTCCTATTGCATTGGAGATCGTGCGCCGATTTCCTTCGCCCGCGGTCCTCGCAGAGGTGGGCAGCGATCGTCTTTGCCGACTGCTGCGGACCGCCGGCCGGCGCTTCCACCGCCAAAGCGTGGAGAAAGTCGTAGCGTGGGCCGCGCAGGCGGCGGCGCCCGACCCGGCGGCCGCCGTCCATCACCGCTTGTGGCAGGCCTTGGAAGAGGATCGCGCGCGAAAAACCCTGGAAATCGAGGCTGTGGAGCATGACACGGCCGGGCTGCTCGCCCGCACGCCGTATATCCTGTTGCTCTCCTTTCCCGGCATCAACGTGGTCAGCGCGGCCGAACTCACCGGCGAAATGGGACCGATCGAGCACTACGCCAGTGCCAAGTCGATTACCGGCCGCGCGGGCATCTTTCCTGCCCGTTATCAGAGCGATCAGACCGACCTGGCCGGAGAGCTGGTCCGCTGCGCGAACCGTTCGCTGCGCGCGATTCTGATGCTCATCGCCGACAACTTGATCCAATGCAATGCGTACTTTCGCTCGTTGGCGGCGGTTTGGAAATCGCAAGGCAAAGACCCGCGGCATTCGCACGTGAAGATCGCTTGCCGCCTGGCGCGGATCGTGTTCCAAATCGTGGCGGGCCGGCAAGTATTTCAACATCCAGGCTGTCGGCAGCGCGACTATGTGCTCGAAAAGCTGCTGGCATTTCTGCGCGAGCACGACACGCCCTTGGACCGTCTGCTTGCGATCATGCAATCCGCTATCGAGCAAATTCCGCAACGCGAACATGGTCGTGAGGCCGCTCCGCTACGGCAGCAATTGGAAAAAAACTTAAACGCCAAGCGTGGTCCCAAACCGATCGGCGACATCCTGCCGGTCGTGCTGGCCAGGCTGGGAGTCGGCGAGTTAAAATCACGTTCGTCAGAGGTTCAGGATCCCAGCTAGTCGCGCCCGGCCAAGAGTCCCACAACGCCTTTTATCCTCACTGGGGAAAACCCTTAGCAGCCTGTTGAACTAGTCGTGTTTTCGGGGCGGGGTCACTTCATGCGGCGAGGGTTGTGGAGATCGAAGCGGAGCGGTTTTTGGTTGGCTGCGCGAACGGGATGCGTTGAAGGAGCGTGAACACGTCGCTCCAGTTAAGCCAGGCAAGGTAAATTGACGAAAGAACCGCCGAGAGGTCCGTGCGGAACTGCTGCAATCCCCGCGGCGTCCCCATCTTGAATAGCGAGCGCATGATGCAGCCCAGGTTGTGTGCGGCGGCCGCAATCAAGTATCGTTTGTGAACTTTTTCTCGGCCGCACAACCATGTCCGCCGTGCTCCCCCCGTCTCGCAGACATGCGCAAACGTCCGTTCCACACGTTCGCTTCTCAATCGCTGCAGCTTCCGCCCGCGCTCACCGCGCGTGCGACGACGGTTGCCATAGACTGCCTTTTTCTGTTCGGGTGGTTTGTCCTGCCACGTGCGATTGTGCGCAAGCTCCGGCTCGGGAATATACGTGCGGTAGTTCAGTTCCTCATTTAGATCAGTGAGCGTCTCGTTGGCATGATAGCCCTTGTCAGCGACGACCTCTTCGATCTCGCGCTCGCCGCCGGCCTCCAGCTGATTCACCTCTGCTTGCACCACGCTGTCTTCAAGCGTGGCCGAATCACACACATTGGCCGGATAGATCTCGGCCGCCATGATGATCTCGGTGTCCAAATCGACGACGTGCTCCGCCTTGTACGCCAGGTGCGTCGTGCCGTCTTTCATCTTGGTAATGCGGCTGTCGTGGTCGGTCTTGCTCTCCCATTCTTCGTTGGAAACCCGCTTGTTTTTGCGGCTCTTGTCGAATCGCCGCAGCTCCTCGGCCGTGGGTGTTTCTCCTTCGGCCACGAGACCCTGCTCTTGCATTAGCCGCGTCAGGTATTCGTTCCAATCCTCGCCCGTGTCGCGCCGCACGATACTCTTCATCGCGGCATTGGCCTCCAGCGTCGTCGAATCCACGGCTACCGTCTTTCCTCTGAGCAACTGCTTGTCGCGGGCGATGGCCAGGATCTTCGTGAACACCTGCTGATGGACTTCCAGAGGCAATCGGTTGCGGATGTAGGAGAGCGACGAATGGTCGGGCGAATCGTCGCGCAAGGCAAGTCCCAAGAAGTCACGTAGCGAGAGCGAATCGCTGCAACGCCAGGCAATGCCGCGCTGCGAGCCGATGCCCTCGAAGTAGCCGACGATCAGCATGCGGAAGTAAACGCCCGGCGGAACGGAGGGACGCCCGCGCCCTTTGCAGTAGTGGGGCTCGCAGAGGTTTTCCACCCAGCGATCAAAGCCGGCTTCCGCCAATAGCTGATTCAGCTTTTGATAAAACACGTGCCCCGGCGACGTGGGCAACTGATAATGTGGGACAAATAACTCGTCCTGCCGCTCCGCCTCGCGCTTCCCCATCGACATCGCCCGGCCTCCAGCTTGCCGCAAACATTTCCTCGGCGTATCGTAACGAGATAGAGGGGAATTTCAACGGGCTGTTAGAGAAGCCCGGCGCTCTGTGCGGATCACCAACGCCTGATACGGCAGTTTGGGGTTCCTGACCTCTGATGTACCAGCCTGGCGAGAAGGTGATCCCTGCCAGCACAGAAAGAGACTCTTGACTCGATTCGCACTCTCCTTGACCCTCTCCAAAAAATCCGCCTCGCGGCGGAGCGAAGTAACTCTGCGCATTATTGTCGTCCTCAATTCCAACATGGCAGTCTTCTCTCCCCTCCGACTGGCACCTGTCCACTGTCCCCTAACGAAGAACGGCCTGCTTGAAGTTTTCACCTCAAGCAGGCCGTTTTGTCGTATCTATACCGTTCTCAGCTCAAGCTCACTTCGACTAGCGAATCGAGCGGGTGCTGGCGTGAACGACACGACGCTGGGCGGGGACGAAGGCCGAGGGATCGACCACCGGAGCCGGAGGCATCGGGGGGGCATCGCCGTCCATCGCGGGGGCAGCGGGAGCGGCCGAGCCGCCATCGCAACCGCAGGAGGGGGCAGCGCCGCAACCGCAACCGCTGTTGCAGCTAGGCTTGCAGCAACGCTTGTGGCAGGCAAAGAGGCGATCCAAAATCGATCCGCAGCACTTCTGCTTGCAGCACTTGGGGGCGCAGGCGGTTTCGCAACCGCAGGCCGGTGCAGCAGCTTCGCAAGTCGGGGCGGCAGCGGCGCATCCGCCGTTGCAACCACCGTTGCAGCCGTTGTCGCAGCCGCACTTCGGCTTGCAGCAACGATTGAAATTGAACAGGGGCTGACGGCAGCACTTCGGCTTGCAGCAGCCGGTGTTGCAGCCCGTATTGCAGCCAGTGTCGCATCCGCAGGAAGGAGCAGCCGCTTCGCAGCAGCTCTTCTTCGCGCAGCAGCTCGACTCGCAGCAGCTATCGACGCCGAGCATCCGGTCGAGCAACTCGAAGCCGAAGCTTTGGCTACACAGGCCTAACCCCATCACGAGCGTTCCGATAATAATGTTCCACTTCATCGAGCCACGTCTCCTATCCAAGGAACTATCCAACTGGCGCTTCCCGTTCCGGCCAAATGCGGGTGAGTCGGATGTCTTGCCGGCGGGCGCCGGCATTCATCCATGACTTACGAAGGGCTCTTCGCCAAAAGAACCCCTCCCTGGTAATTTGGTAGGCCAAGTGCGGGAAGGTGGGCCGTACCCGCAGTTAACAGGTGTGAAGCGCCAGAACCGGTCGAGCCATTCCATGGCCCGATTTGTGACCGATCCGGTTGCCTCGTCTCGCGCCAGCCGCTTCATGGAAGCAAGCCGGCGCGACGTGTGACACCTACCGTATCGGCGTGGTGAAACAAACGCCTTGAATGGCCGCAAGCTTTTTTCGGCAAGTGGTTTACGTCAACCGTGGCGCAAAGTTTTCCGCGCCAGTAAGCGGCGCAGACCTTAACGTGCAAGCTGTTCCGATCGTGGAAACCCTGCCGCCGCTAGCACCGGTCTTGGCCGCTACGACGCGAAATGCTTCACCAACTTCGCACGTGCGGAAGATAGGGGTTTGCGCGGAATGGAAAGCTTGCCGGCAGGCCGACGGCGCGATCAAAGGCAAACCAGGGACGCGGGGATGACAGATTCATCAGCCACTGCCCGCACCAAGGGGAACCGTTAGTAATAAGGGGTGATCTAGGTCGCTCGGGGACGAGTATGCAGCGGCGGAAGGTTTTTGTGGGAGGGGTGGGGAGGTGGAAAGTGAATCGGGGGTTGGGGTTACGTGCGGTTCGAGGCTATGCGGGGTATGCAGGGGCGGGGAGTGGGGCGGC
>JADMIO011301938.1_pt1 | contig 86037 bp, 79 predicted proteins | sample 8958161 | NCBI WGS metagenome assembly JADMIO01 (sample SAMN16585339, study PRJNA669376) | soil metagenome | isolation source: Crop rotation soil | place: USA: Cullars Rotation, Alabama | collected 2011 | reverse complement strand
GACGAAAGGCCCAGTCTTTCGACTGAGCCTTTCGTTTTATTTGACCATGTTGGTATGATTTAAATTAATACGACTCACTATAGGGTCAGTGCGGCCGCGACTTCAAGTCACGTGAATTCCAAGCTTCGGATCCCACTGTGCTGGAAAGCATTCAATTTCCCGGTTCAAACTGTGATCAGGATTGTATCGCTGCCGCCAACAGCATCCACGGGTTGGAGGCGGAATATGTCTGGCATAAGGAAACCTCGTTGACCGGTTTCGATGCAATTGTTCTGCCCGGCGGCTTCGCCTACGGGGATTATCTTCGCTGCGGTGCCATTGCCCGTTTTTCGCCCATCATGCGAGCAGTAATAGCCGATGCTCGTACTGGGAAACTGGTGCTAGGTACTTGCAACGGATTTCAAATACTTTGCGAAGCCGGTTTGTTACCGGGTGCGCTCGTTAGAAATCGTTCGCTCCGATTCGTGTGCCAAATGGTCACGACGAAAGTCGAAGTGCCGGATTCGGCATTTACGCATGGCTGCCCGCAGGGATCGCTATTGCGATTGCCAATCGCTCATGGTGAAGGTTGTTTCTTCGCAGACGCCGATACTTTGCGAGATCTGAACGAGCGGGGCCAGGTGATCCTGCGCTATGCGGATGTCCACGGCCGAGTGACGCCGGAAGCTAATCCTAACGGATCGATCGAGAACATCGCCGGCATTTGCAATCGAGAAGGCAATGTTTTTGGACTTATGCCACACCCGGATCGGGCATTCGATCAGCGCCTGGGAAGTGCCGATGGGCTTAAGATCTTCCGTTCCATGCTCGAGACGATTGAACAAAGTTCGGCTAGGGCGGCCTGATTTAACTCGTCTTGGCGCGCACCGGCCGGTGCTGTCTGTAGTGGCGGGCGCATTATTTTGTTTGGCTTAACTCGGTGCCGGCGCAGTCCGTTCTCGCACCGTATCGGCTGTCGTCGAAAGGGCGATAAGCGGACCGCCGTTACAAGAGCGAGAGCGCCGTTTCAACGTTTTTATGGGGACGTTGTCAAAAGACTTTAGGAGCCGCAAAGGGCCAAAGTTCGGCCGGTAGCGCCGGGGCTGAGGCGTGTTATGTCAACGAGGGATGTGTCATAGCTTTAGACACGTTTGTACAATCGTTTTACACCCCTTTGGCTGATTTTCAGCGGTTTACCTAGGGAAACCGCCATGGCACCGCCGTTGCTAAAGGGGGATCGAACAAAATTAAACCCTACGCATATGCTCCTACAAAAGACACTTCATATGAGTCAGCCGTTGGCAGAGTGCAAAGCCCGGCTTTCCAGCATCCAATCTTATCGCCGTCAATTCGTGATGGTGACCAAAGCGACCGTGACTTCTTCAAAAACGGTCGATTTTAGTTTCCGCGGGCCGTTTGGATTTCAGGCGCGGACGGTATTACTGGCAGTGGATAGTGAGTCGCCGGATGAACTGGCGTTCGAGTCCGTTGGCGGAAATATCGACCTGATGGGCCTGGTTGATTTTGCCGAGATTCGGATGAATTGCACCGAGATCACGTTGGCGGTGCACTATGAAATCAAAAACAAGATGTTCGCTTGGCTGGATCGCCGGCTGCATTTCGTCGATGCATTTGTGAATGCCGAGTTGCGAAGCATTCGGGCACATTTCGAAGGGATCGCAGCGCCGTATGTGGAGCAGGCGCCTATCCTGCCGATGTTCGAACCGGCCGCCGCCTAAAGTTCAGTAACGACACCGTAGACACGAAGAGCACGCAGATTTCGCTGCGTGCTCTTTTGTTTTTGTCTACAAGCCGGTGGGGCGAGGCTCTGTCGAGCCGACTAAATGAGAAGCAATATTACCCGACCCGAATCGCGTGGGTCTTATCCAACCGCAATACTTGTCCCGGGCGCAATGCCACTTCCGCTTTCGGGTCGAGGAGCTTATCGCCATCGAGCTGAACGCTCCCTTGTTTGATTAACCGGCTCGCTTCGCCGCGCGATTTATTAACCTTGAATACTTCAGCGTAGATTTTGGTAACGAGCGACACAATATCGGCCGACTCGGTAGACTCGAATGTCGGCAGGCCGGCGGCGTCCAGGCGTTTTTCACTGAACCGGGTATTCCAATCGTCCAGGGTTCGCTGCCCGGCCTCGCGCGAGTGATAGGTTTGTACAATCTCAAACGCCAATTTCTTTTTCGCTTCCAACAGATGCTCCCCGTTTGGCAGTTCTCGACCGAGCAACAACGGATAATACCGTGCCATTAAATCATCGGAAATGCTCATGAGCTTGCCAAACATGTCAGCCGCGGACTCGTTAACGCCGACGAAATTGCCCAGGCTCTTGCTCATTTTCTTTGACCCGTCCAAGCCCTCCAAAATCGGCAGCAGAAATACTACCTGCTGCGGCATCCCTTCCTCCTTTTGAAAATCTCGGCCGACCAGGATGTTGAAAAGCTGATCGGTACCACCGAGCTCGACGTCCGCCTTAACCATCACCGAATCCCAGCCTTGCATGATCGGGTACTGAATCTCGTGCGCCCGAATCGCCTGCTGATTTTTTATCCGGTCGTGAAAATCTTCGCGCTGCAACATCTGCTGAAGCGTGACCCGACTGTTCAATCGGATCACGTCTTCGAACGACATCGCCCGGAACCAGTCACCGTTGCACACAATCTCGGTTCGCGATTTATCCAAAATCTTGAATGCTTGCTCGCGATAAGTAGCGGCGTTTTCCATCACCTGTGCGTAGGACAGATGCGGCCTGGTAACGGAGCGGCCACTTGGGTCTCCAATCATTCCGGTAAAATCACCGATGATGAGGACAGCTTGATGACCGAGATCCTGGAACTGTCTCAGTTTGCGCAGCACTACGCTATGCCCGAGATGAATATCGGCAGTCGTGGGATCGACCCCAAGTTTCACCCGCAACGGACGACCCAGCGCAAGCTTTTCGCGCAGATCCGGTTCGCTAATGATCTGGGCCGCGCCCAGCTTCAGCTGAGCGAGAGCTTCTTCGGCTGCCATCATGCGTAACGGAATAGTGCACCGGCGGAGATTTCGCTATTTGTTTTTGTTCGGTGTGACATTTGCATCCGCCCCCATCGCCAGCGGGTGTTATTCCTGCAATAGCAGCACCGTACGTCGACTGCGCGTCACGGACGCCAGCGGCAGGTTTACCTGCATCATGGTAGTCAACCCCTCGAGTACACTGGGGATGACATACAAATTTTTTGACTGGTCTTGCCCGCAAGATCGTAAAGCGAACCTTAGGAGCCAAGACATCAAACAGATAAGGTTTGACCAGCCGCCCATGCCACAATCTCGAGCGATTTCGCTATTTGTTTTTGTTTAACAGCTCGCGGACCTCGTCAATGGTCATCGGCTTGTTCTTTCGATTCAGCGATTTTTGACTCTTACCCTGTTCGAGATACGGCCGGTTGCCAGCGTAAGTGCCGGAAGGCTGCGCTTTGTTTCCGTCTGATACTCCCTTCGTGCCGGCCGCTTTTGTCGCTTCGGAATAACTGCCTGCAGCCGACTTTTTGCCCGCTAGCTCACGAGCAGTCGCATCATCCCCCTGTTTGAAGTTGCGTGCTTCAAACTGCTTCGACGAAAAGTCGCGCGTGCCGGAGAAGCGTTTTGCAGGCGATTTTTGCTGCAGATAAAACGTTTGGACATTTGCCCGCTTATGAACTGAGGTTTTATCGGCGGTGAATTTCTTGTTCTGAGCTTCGTTCTGCAGTGACATGTCCGGCTCCATAATTCGGTCGACCAGTTTGCGCTCCTGTTGCTGGCTTAACGCGCAACAGCAGGGAAGCATCACCAAAAAACAGGCGAGAGCCTTCTTCACGTCGTGGTGGAGAATGGCGGCGTCGGGTTATGTTTGCAACTCCAAAGCCGGCACCAGCGTAAAACTCGCGGATAAATCGGTCGTATAGGACTCATCCGACGTATTAACGTTGCTAGACCGGACCTGAATATGGCGATGTGGCGAATCATCGCTACTTTGTGATCGATTCCAAAATGGATGAACTAACGACCCTTATCATCACCCAGGGCGATGCTGGGTTCATGCGTGAAGCGCTGCGGCAGGCGAAGAAAGCTTATGCCGCTGAAGAAGTGCCGGTGGGCGCGGTAGTGGCGCGTGAAGGAAGGATCATCGCACGCGCGTACAATCAGGTTGAAATGCTGAAAGACGCCACTGCCCACGCTGAAATGCTGGCATTAACTCAAGCAGAAGCTGCGGTGGGGGATTGGCGATTGAATGATTGCGACCTGTATGTCACCAAGGAGCCCTGCATTATGTGTGCTGGAGCCATAGTTCATGCACGGGTCCGCCGGGTTATTTTTGGTTGTGCCGATGAACGCGCCGGTGCTGCTGGCAGCATTCTCAATGTGCTGCAAATGCCGACTCTCAACCATCGGTGCGATATCGCTTCCGGCGTGCTGCAGAACGAGTGCGCAGACATCCTGCAGGATTTTTTTAAGCAAAAGCGGAGGCCGAAATAGATCGGAACTGACCGCCGCGAGCGCGGCTGAACTCCGAACATTCAACCCCAACGCTCACCACTCAATTTGAGGGTGAAATTAGCAGGGCCCCGTGGCTGCCGGAGTCGATGGCAGCGATCCTCGCATAAGCACCGCGCCCCTGCGGGGCTGAAGTTCCTGTTCCAGATCGTAAGCCAATCCGAGAAGTCTTCCCTCTTGAAGAAAACCAGACCACATCCACAGCGCAGCCGGCCTTCCAGCCGAGCTCAGGCCAACTGGCACAGAGATACTGGGATAACCGGCCACCGCAGCCGGCCGGCAAGCCAAGCTGTAACCAGGCGCAACGATCGCATCCAGATGATCCCGCTGGAGGGCGGCATCAATGCCCTGGGTCCGAGCCAGGTTAAGACATGCAGCCCGCGCCGCAAGATATTGAGAATCGCTGAGATTACCGCTGGTGTTTTGGGCCTGCTCAAATGTTTCCTGGCCAAAATACCGCAGCTCGCTCGCACAATGGCTTCGGTTAAAATTGATGAGATCGGCCAGCGTCCGCATCGAAGTGTTGCCGAGGCCGGCAAGATAATTTGCAATTTGCGCTTTGAACTCGAACAGCAACACCGTTTGTTCGGCGGCAGCGTAGGCTAACGGATCACCGCTGTCGGTGTCGACAACGGTTGCGCCTAACCGTTGCATCGTGCTTATTGCCGTCTGGGCCATCGCGGTTAGATCCGATTCGGCACCGTAACTGGAACTGAAATAGCGTCGATCAACCCCAATACGTGCTCCGTTGAGAGCGCCTCGAGCCAGAAAACCGGTGTAGCTCGATGGAATGGTGTGGCCCGAAACTGGTCCAAACGGTGATTGCAAAACTCCTAACAAGATCGCGGCATCGCCAACCGTTCGGGTCATTGGCCCAGCGGTATCCTGGCTGCGAGCCACTGGAATGATTCCGCCCTGTGAGACCAAACCAAGAGTTGGCTTCAGCCCAACGACCAGATTGGTACTGGCAGGATAGAGGATCGACCCATCCGTTTCGGTGCCGATCGCGGCCGCACACAGATTTGCGGCGGCCGCCACTGCTGAGCCGGAGCTCGACCCGCTTACGTCAAAATCCAGCCGGTATGCGTTACGGGTAAATCCGCCGCGAGCGCTCCATCCGCTCGGAGGATTTGAGCCGCGAAAATTTGACCATTCCGACAGGTTAGCTTTGCCGAGAATAATTGCACCGGCGGCTCGTAAACGACTAACAACAACCGCGTCACCCGGAACGACGCTCCCAACCAGGGCGAGCGATCCGGCAGTTGTTTGCATCTTATCCGCTGTCGCGACGGTATCTTTGACCAGGATTGGAATACCGTGCAGCGGCCCGCGCAGCTGTCCTTGGTTTCGCTCCTGATCGAGTTGCTGCGCAATTGTCATCGCGTTCGGGTTGAGCTCGATGACTGCGTGCAGGGTGGGATTCAAAGAACTAATTCGCTGTTGATAGTGCGCGACCAACCCTTGGCTGGTAACTACGCCCGAACCCATGAGCCCTTGCAACTGAGGGATGGTAGCGTCTTCGATCAACGCAGTGGGTCCCGGTGCTGGCGTCGGCGTCGGTGTCGGTGTCGGTTTAGGTCTTGGATGGCGACGTCGTCGTCTGGCGAAAGCGGACGACGGCAGCAGCAAAGAGGTTAGGCCGCCGGTGATCACCGCAGCACTGCCACTGGCAGTGGTCCGCAAAAATTCGCGACGACTAGTGGGATTATTCCCTGGCTCGGAAGGGTCAGTCATCGTGGTAGGAGGTTATTATTATGAGGCCCGGCAGCAGCAGCCGGGCCATGCTGCCCGTCGCTCCCTACCACGCAAAGAATGTAATAAATTTGGTGGGTGCCCGAGTCAATTCGATAATCCCGAAATTTTCCTAGATGCCTAACGGATCATCAAGAACGACAACAGCTTACCGCATAGAAACGGTCAGCCGATGCAGGTTATCCCGTAGAAACGACATTCTTCCTAAATCACGTAATTAACCTCCTGCAGACAACTGGGCCCGACCAACTAACGCCCACGCCATCCCCACTGGTAAACACGTTTTAACGCGGTTTCATCTGCGGGACCAAGCCGGCATTTGTCCCATAGGGCTTTAGGGACGGCACCGCGAAAACAGGACCGGGCCTCTACTCGAGCGAGACATCGTAGAGGGAAAACCGTTCTTCGGTACAAATGGAGGCTCTAAAATCAGCAACCTTTTTCATCGACCAACCTTCGGGCGGCGCGTCCCAATTTTCTGTGGCCAGAAAGCAAAAGCGCAAACTGTTCTGACCGCGAAAATATTTTTCAATCCGCTCCGCAACCTCATTTTTTCGCAGAACGTTCTTACTATCGCGAGTCCAGACGACAAATCGTCCCAAATGGTTTGCTTCGGCATAAAATATGGGGCGATCAAGAAACGCGGCCACTCCCGAAACTATGACATCACGAGAACCTGCCAGAGGATAGCGGTCGCATTCGGTCCTCTGAATAAATGAGGCTGCCTCTTTAGCAGGCGAAAAAACGTAAACGACATCGGTCGCCCAGGCCTGAATGCCGAGGGTCGCCTGCAAACAAAGAAAAATCGTGAAACAAATTTTGGCACGGCTTCGAAGAAACGGAGCGCCGAGCCAAAGAGTCGCCACCAAAGCTAAAAAAATATGACCCCAATGTCTAAGGCTTCCATAAAATTTGAAATACCCGATAAATAAAATCGCCCCGACCGTGAAGAAGAAAATAAACAGAGTTTTTTTGGGTAATCCTTGAAACATTTCTCGGAAAAAGAAAATGAAACACGCCGAGACTAACGTGACTACAAGGACGACTTGGAATCCTAAATGACCTCGCTGAGTGAGCGCCCAATCCGCGATAATATTGGTCTCCCAAAAATCATATCGAAGTGCAGGAATCGGAAACAGAGCCCAAACCGGAATGTAAATGACCTTCAAAAATCGCTCTAAAGAAAAATGTGTGATCCATTCGCGCCGATAACCATCGGCAGGCACTTGCATCGATAATAGAACAATCAGCGTAAGCCCCAGAATCGCGGCGGCGGATATGATTTTTTTCCACCTGACACGCTCTTCCAGAATAAAAAAATGGGTAGCAAGAGCCAGTGCCAGAAACAATCCGTATGGACTGGTAAAACCGATCAGCGTTATGCCTGCCGCCATCACCCATTTTCGATGATCTTTCAGCTGAATCGCCGCGGTAAGCACCCCTAACAAAGCCAGCGGCACTATCGAGTAAGATCGGACGATTTGTCCGTACTCAAACAACAGATAATAACTGAAGCAGAGAAGATAACGCTGCCATCTCTCAAAAGGAGCAAAGCGTAAGATCAAATAGCAAGCCGACACGTTCACAAGAAACTGAACCACCTGCATACTGCCGGGATTTTTCGTAAATCGGCTCAAGCCGAATAAAAAAAAATGCCAAACCGGTGGAGTGCCTTCGTAGCGGACATTCGCCAATAGCGACTTAAGGCTGTCCGCATCCACCGCAATCATCCACTGCTGAAGTTCGTCTCGCCACATTTCATGGGTGGCCAAACCGATTGCACTCGCGACCGCGAACAGACCCCAAACAAAGTAGTCGCCTCGCCGCATCACTAACAAACCTTCATTCTTACCGAGAAACTATCCGGTATTCGTCATCGGCATACACGAAGCGGCGACCCTTCATTCTCACGTTGAAATTCAAACTACCCCAAGTAGGCGGAATCGTCTCACCATTCACTTCTCACCGCGTGTAGTGGCAAAAACTGCCTCGCTAGGACTCGAACCTAGACAAAGAGATCCAGAATCTCTGGTGCTACCATTACACCACGAGGCATTGAGGATTGGGAAAATAATGTTCGATCCGCTTTTGGCAAACGCAACCAATCAGTGGGCGCGGGACACCGCACGACTGGACAACAAGGACCGCTGGATCGGGCCGCTATCGCATCTGCGGGAAAATGGGTGATTAGCTATTACCCTACTGGCTGACAACGCTGAAGTTGATCTTCAGTGAAGTGCCGGGGGAACCACCGCCACTCGCAGCTGGGAATGGCGTCGCTTTCAAGGTGTAAGATCCCGCTGCCGGAGTCCACGGGCGGTAATTACCCGAATCATCACCCCACAAAGAATAGGGGGCGTTGTTTTCATTGGTGCTTCGGCTCTGAGGGCCAGTGAGCGCAAATGCGACACTTCCAACGACAGCCGGAGTAGTGTTGGCTCGAACATTCAAATTCCTCGTCGGAAGCGTAGTCAGGTTCAACGTTATACCGTCGGCCAGCGACTGAATATCACGATCGGTATCGGCGTTTACCAGTGTGTAAGAAACGACTGCCGGCGGTGCTATCCCTGGTGTTATCGGCGCATTTAGAACCGTAAAATTGATTGCCAGCGCACTGCCCATTGTTCCGCTGCCATTACCCGTAAACGGTGCTGCGGCGAGAGTGTAAGAACCGGCTGCCGGATTCCACGGGTTGTAGTCACCCGACGTGTCGCCGAACAGAGAGTACGGCCCATTCGCGTCCGTCGCATTGCGGGTTTGTGGGCCGGTTAGGGTAAACACGACGCTACCTACCGTGACCGGGCTGGTGTTGGCACGAATATTCAAATTTCCGGTGGGCAGTGTCGCCAGGTTGAGATTGTTCCCGTTATTCAACGGTTGAATCGGCAAATTGGTGTCGGCGTTAATAAGCGCATAAGAGACGACGGCCTGGGGCGGTGAAGTGAGGTAGACGCCAGCCTTGGCTACGAACGGATCGGCATTGCCATTGCGAGTGTCGATCCAGACCGCCACCGCCGGAACATTGGGACTGATTGCTTCAGTTACCGCCAGATAGTCCCCCATCATGTACCCGCCGCTGGTTTTCGGTGCCAGGGTTACGTCGCTGGTGACTGAGCTCACCCGGAAGTTAGGCCGCCAGGTCGTTCCTCCGTCAGTTGATTGGGTCATGTACAAGTCGACATAGCGTTTCGATGTCGGGTTTAGTCGCATGTCGTAAAACACGACCGTGATCACATTCCCGTCCGGCGAAGCGGAGATGGCGGCGTTGTAAACAGGTGAACCGGCAGGATTGTCGCTGATTACTTTGGGAGTACTCCAACTGGCGCCGGTGTTAGTCGATTTGGTAAAGAAAATCCGCGGATAATAGTTCGAATCGAGGGCTTGATAAGCCACGTAGAGATTGCCGGTGGTGCGATCGGCGGCTATCGCTGGGTTGCCCTTTTGTGTTCGGATGGTCGAAATCTGGTACAACTGCGGCGTGGCGACTGTGATCGGCGGACCGAATGCCGTGCCGCCATCGCTGGAAATGGCAACTTTGAGCTGAAAGGTGGTAGAGGAATTCGTGCTCTCCGAATAGGCGACAGCGGTCTTTCCATTAGCCAGAAACACGGGTCGCGGGCCGTCACAGGAAGCGGTGGAGGAGGTCATGTAGGCAGCGGGGCTCCAGGTAACGCCGCCATTATCGCTATAGCTGCGAACGACTGGTGCGTCGGTTCCGGTATTGAGAAAAAACGTGACCAGGAGCCGGTTAGGATGAGGGGTGTTCGGAAAGGTGTTGATCGAAAGCCAATTCTTGTCGGGATTAATGCCGCTCCCGGCCGGCGCATCATAGACGATGTTAGGATTGCCGACCGTTGTTCCGTAATCGCTGGACTTGCTGACCACAATCCTGGTGAATACGCCCTGGATGGAGACGATCGCGTTCAGGTAAATGTTTTCGTTCAGGTCGATCGCCGCTACCGGGTCACTGGCTCGATCGTAAGTTCCGCCGGACGCCTGGGTGAGCTTTGGAATCAATGCCCGCGTCCAGGTGGAACCACCATCGCGAGACACGGCGTAACCATCATCGGTCGCTCCACCGCCGCTGGCGTACGTTCCTTCGTGAAATATTGCGACTAGGAAATTCGGATCGGTGCATGATCGGATAATATGCGGTTCGGCCTGTGCTCGCTGAGTTGCGAGTAATGGCGGAATGGAATCGTTACCCAGCTGAGTGTTTGTTGCTACCTGGCCGACTGCCGCGGCAGCCTGAAACAGGCAACCGAATAACAAAATCAAAAGAAGGCCAATCGGTCCTCGATAAGAGGGTCGTTCGATGCCTATTGCAACTAGTTAGCTCGGAGACTCGATGCAATAAAAAAGTAGGTTTCAAATATTTGAACAGTAGAGGCTTACGCAATGGTCAAAATTTCTGTGGCTATCTGGGCCTAACGAGAGTTTCCAGATCTCCGTAATGCGAGTGAAAACCCGACGCCGTTAGGTTTGGCGTTGCTCAACCCATTCAGGCCTGGGTTCGGTTGTGGATATTAGTGGGCCTTCTGCTGCGCTGCGACTTTGGCGCCGTTGAGCACAATCTCGAGGCCTTCGTGCGCCGGTTCGACTTTGAGCGTTTTGCCCGATTGTTGAGCGGACGTTCGCGCAATCGTTGCCATTTTGTCGATCATGGCGTCGTTATGCATGGGATCATGATGGAACAGGATCAACTCTTTGACGTCGGCATCAGTGGCGAGCGAGACTGCGGTGCTCAGCGAGCCGTGGCCCCAACCGATGTGATCCCGATATTCTTCATCGGTGTATTGAGAATCCAAAATTAACACATCGCATCCGCGCACGAACTCGACCAATTCAGCGCGCGCTTTTTCCGCCCGAGCCCGCGTTTGTTCCGGACTAAGCAAACGATGGTGAGCAGCGTGGAGCTTGAGATTGTCGTAAGGCTCTGCGTCTGGCAAAAAGGCGATTGATCCGGCGGATGTTTCAAGTCGATAGCCTACGCACACCCCGGGATGATTCATGACCTTTGCCTGAACCTTCACTTTGCCGATCTTGAACTCGTATTTGTCGAGCCGCCGGATGGTGATGCGACCGGGGAGATCGTCCAGCCTAACGGGGAAAAATGGCGTGGCCATTTGACCAATTAGAATATCGCGCAAACCGGCATCGGCACCGTCGTAGCCATAAATGCGGATTTGGTTTTTGTCGTTGTACGAGGGCAAAAAAAATGGAAACCCCTGAATATGATCCCAATGCATATGGGTAATCAGCAGCGAGATCTTAATCGGCTCTACCCCGAACTCTTTTTCGAGGGTCGCGCCTAACGCCCGGATACCGGTCCCGGCATCAAGGACGATGATTTCACCGTCAGCCCTAACTTCGACACAGGTAGTGTTGCCACCGTAACGAAGCGTTTCCGGACCTGGCACGGGAATAGAGCCGCGGACGCCCCAAAACTTTAGGCGGGTGGACGTTACTGCGCCTGCTGCCATGGCCAATCAACGGGATTGTTGCATTCGACCCATGTAAAACCAAGCGATTTTGGTGCCGGCGGTCCGAAGTAATGATCAGTCATAACGTGGTTAATGATCAGTCATAACGTGGTTATCGTTAGCAGTCTGCCGAAATCGGGAAGTAAGCTCGTCGTTATTGGCATTGGCCCCTGGTCAGGTCCCGCCGGCCGGCATCGCAGCGGCTAGCAGGCGATGCCAACGTCGGTGCGGCGGTTTCACGGTAAACGGTTGTCATAATTTTGGCGACACCAACCGGCACCAACAAAAAAAGGCCACCCGAGGACGGGTGGCCTTGCCAGTAAATTTGACCTAATCCGGTTACGAAGTTTTGCGACGGCGCAGAACTGACGGAATTCCCAGACCGATCGCCGCGCCGCAAACAGTCACGATTGGCAGAAGTGTTGCTGCTTCCGGAATGGGAACATTGATCGTGCCTACGTTATCGATCTTGGTGCCCGCAGTTGGTCCGGTGGTGCGGGTGGCCTGAGCGGCAAAATCGGACGTGCGAAGCTGGTTTGTATCCGTGACCACCGAAAAGATCCCAATCAGATTAGACCCGTTAATCGGAGTGTCCGCGTTGTAGGTCCAGGTTAGGTTTGCGATCGAAGCATTGTCTCCGACCGTAACCAGGCTCGGATTGGTTCCGGTTAGCGACGACGAAAAAGTCCAGCCGGCGGGTTGCACATTCGAGCCGGAAACAAAATTCCCGAAATCATAAATGGTAAAGAAGTCACCTTTCTGCACCATCTGATCTACCGTTACATTAGTGGTGTAATTCCAGGTGAAATCGGCACCAGTGGGCGACGTGGATGTCAACGTTGGAATAACGTCTGCGCGCGACGAAATCATTCCAACGGCGATGAGGCACAAAAGTAAAACCGGTGTTCGCTTCATAGACTGGGCAGGGTTGGGCCAAAGCAGGCTTAGAAACTTTGAACAAGCGAGTCAATACTATTTTTATAAACGCCACTCTTAGCCCGAACTACGACCCGAATCGCTCCCCTGCGTTGGACTTGCTTGGCGCGAATTCGTGGTAACCTGCCCAACCCCAAAATGGCGCCCGACGCATCTTCTAATCAGCCCAGCAGCCGGCAAACTCGGCACTCGAACAGACGGCGCCGTCGAATTATTCTAGGAATTCTAGTTCTTGCTTTCCTAGTCGCGATTGCGGTGGCCCGACCTACATTTCACTGGTTCAAAGCCACCCGCGCCGCTCAACTCGCGGCCGCGGCCAATTCTTTGGCTGACGGCGGTAAATTGGTTGAATCTGCCGACAAATTCCGGGCCGCGCTCCAACTCGATCCAGTCAGTTATCCAGCATTGCAGGGCGCCGCCCGGCTGGCTTCGCGGGTAGGTCGGCCGGAGGCGCTCGATCTGTGGGAGCAGGTAGTTAAGACACCTCGCGCCACCGTCGATGATCGCCAGCAATATGCTGAACAACTGTTGTTGACCGGCCGTCCACGGATGGCGGCTAACGCGATCGAACTATTATTGAAGAGCGCACCGAACGCGAAGACGTTCGAACTCGCATCGCGTTATGCCCGGAACGTCGGTGAAACCGCCAAAGCGATTCAGTTTGCCCGACTCGCGATCAAGAATGCCCCTAACGATCAGGCGGCGCGATTTCATCTGGCCGAACTGTTGGCCAGTTCCAGCGACACGAATGAGCGGTCTGAAGCGCGCAAGATCCTGTGGGAACTCAGTGATACCGGAGGAGCCTATCGACAGGCCGCGATTGAAGCTTTGGCCGTGGCGCCGGAATTGTCGGATTCCGACCGGCGGCGCGTTCTGGATCTATTAAGTAAAGTTCCAGCGAAGAATGTCAGAGACGCACTTCTCGCGGCTGATCTGAAATTGCAGTTGCGGATGGAGGATCCGCAAAAAATTTACGACCAGGTTACCGCGGCTTGGAATCATGGCAGCACCTCCGAGTTGGTGGACTTGGCTCGTTGGCTCAATCTCCATCAGCAAGGTGAACGCGTCCTTTCTTTGTTTTCAGTCGAGACGGCACTGCAAAATAATCAATTGCTTCTGGTCCGAGTGGACGCGCTAGCAACTCTTCAGCGCTGGAACGAAATCGACAGCCTGCTTTCGCGTCCCGATATGACGCTCGATCCATCGGTGCTGGAATGTTTCCGTGCTCGAACTGCACAGGAACAGAAGGCGACGCTGGATGCCGAGGTGCATTGGAACCATGCCATAGCATTTGCCGGAGGCGATCCGTTGAAATTGCGGGCGGTCGCCGATTTTGCCGAGCGAAGTCACGCTCCGGGCGTGGCATTGAAAGCCTATGAGCAGCTGGCGAAATTTCCGGAGCATGCCGCGTTCGCCTATCGCGGAACCGAGCGTCTAAGTGCTCAAGCGGGGGACTTGGCGGTTCAACGGGCCGCGGCCGAAAAGATCACCAACCTGGCTGCCGGCGATCCAAACGCAGTCGCCCAACTGGCTTACGTTAATCTGCTTGCCGGCAAAGATGTGGATTCCAACACCGCCATGGCGAGAAAATTAGTAACCGAACATCCCGATCGACTCTCTTTTCGGGTTACGGCCGCACTCGGTCTTTTGCGGCAGCATGATGCTGGAGCTGCGCTTGAGCAGTTTAAAGGGCCGGCTGGTGCTCCTCCGATCGACTGGAACAAAACTCCAGCGTCCTGGCGCGCGGTGTATGCGGCTGCGTTGCTGGCTAACGATCAATCGGACGCAGCGCGTAACATCATCCAAACTATTCCGCCCAACCAACTGTCACGCGAAGAGCGGGCTTTGATTGACGCGAACTAAAGCAAATTCGCGCACGTCTGGGAGCGCGGGCGCCTCGCCTGCTCGCAATCGCGCCCTCGCGATTGCAGCCAGTTGTTGGAAAAGCTCACGCGTTAGATTGTTTCGGCGAGGCGCCGAAAGATGCAGATGAGGCGCCTATGTTGCCCGCATACGTGCGTTAGTGAATTCTCGGTGGTTCCGCTGTTTCGATTTACAGCAAGCTGGCTCCAAAAGGCCCGGCGCCCTTTTTCCACCGCAGCTCTGGGTTGAGGTTGATCTCTTCCGAGCGAACATCGAACCCGACCGACCGTAACAAATAAGCAACCCCTTCTTTGCTTTCCATTGTCTCCTTCAAACTGCGGGCAAACAGCTCAATATATTCTTTGTAGGAATCGAGCACGAGCTTGCCTTGAGAAAAATTTTCGGCCAGCGCGTCATCATGATAGTCAATCAGATCGATTAACGCCCTTCGCAAATCGAGCCGTAATTTCGGATCGATGACGACTTTGAACGGCGTCGCTGCCGGGTTCGGCTTTGCCAGACTGTTTTGACGAACACCCTGTTGCGGACTGGTGATAATGTGAAAATCGCGATTTGGCTCCATAAATGATCGAACGTGTGTGCAAACAACTCCGGTTTTAACTGCCACGCAGTTCGCTACAAGGAAATTGGAAAATTGGTGGTATTAGCTTGAGGCAATGTTTGGCGGCTCGTCTTGGAAATTATCTTTACCGATATATCGGCCGCAGCACGTAAAACATAGCTATGTCATACCGAGCGCAAGTCGAGGGACCTCCCTAATGCGGAACGCGTCACCGATAGGAGAGGTCTTTCGACTGCGCTCAAGATGACAATCCTTGTGCGCTCATGTCCCGATGGAAATAAATCACACTACCTGCCTCGTTTGCCAAGAGCTGAGATTGCAGTCGGGCCAAATAGGTGAAGGCCGACGGGTTAGAGATTGCGCGCTCTCCGATCCCGTCTCATCGGCTGGAAGCCGATGTCACCAGCTTAGTTCACAACCCACCACTTAATAAAAATGGGGATGATCAATATGGCCACGATGTTCACCACTTTGATCATCGGATTGATCGCCGGACCTGCTGTGTCCTTGTAAGGATCGCCGACCGTATCACCGGTCACCGCCGCTTGATGCGCGAACGAGCCTTTGCCACCGTAGTTGCCTTCTTCGATGTATTTTTTCGCGTTATCCCAAGCCCCACCGCCGGACGTCATGGCTATCGCGACAAATAACCCGGTCACGATAGTGCCGACAAGCACACCGCCGAGGACGACGGGTCCAAGCGGTTTAATCGCGGCGACTGCGATTACGAATACCAGCGGAAGCAATGCCGGGACGATCATCTCGCGCAACGCTGCTCTGGTCACAATATCCACCGCGCGGCCATAGTCGGGCGTGTCCGCTCCGGTTAATATTCCTGGTTTTTCGCCAATCTGACGGCGCACTTCGAGAACCACTGCACCCGCGGCTTTGCCCACGGCATCCATGCTGAAGGCAGTGAAAACAAACGGCAGTAATCCGCCGATAAATAATCCGATGATGACTTTTGGTTCGGTGAGAGAAAACTGAAACGAAAAAGTTTGGCCGTGTGCAGTGACGAAGGCCTTGAGCTCTTCCACATACGAGCCGAATAACACCAAGGCAGCGAGCCCGGCCGATGCGATGGCATAGCCTTTGGTAACCGCTTTCATCGTGTTTCCAACCGCGTCGAGCTCGTCGGTCACGGTTCGAACTTCTTTCGGCAGATTACTCATGACCGCTATTCCGCCGGCGTTATCGGTGATTGGTCCGAACGCATCCAGCGAAATGATGATGCCCGCCATTGAAAGCATGGACATGACTGCGATTGCGATTCCGTAAAGGCCGGCGAAATGGAAGCTCAGCAAAATGGCGATACCGATAAATCCAACCGGCAGCGCGGTTGCGTGCTGCCCCACCGCCAAACCGGCGATGATGTTGGTAGCATGACCTGTCTCCGACGCCTGCGCGATCTTTCGCACCGGGCGATAGCTCATCGAGGTGTAATAATTCGTAATCACGACCACGATTCCGGTCATGAGCAACCCGATCAGGGAAGCGAAATAGAGATCGGTAGGCGAACGTTGCACGCCCAGGACAGTGGCGCCGTTAGGGAAAAGCTGGTGGGTGGCCGGCCAAAACAAAATTGCGGAGACCAATGCGCTACTTCCTACCGATCCCATCAGGACGGTGGCCGGTTTTCCCGGTGCCACGCTCACGAATAGAATTCCGATGATCGCGCCGAGCACCGAAATACCGCCAAGGATAAATGGGTAAACGATGGCCGCCTGTTGACCCGACATTGTTAGGGCGCCGACCAGCATCGCGCCAATCAGACTCACTGCATAAGTCTCGAACACATCTGCGGCCATGCCTGCGCAATCGCCTACGTTGTCACCCACGTTGTCAGCGATCGTCGCCGGGTTGCGCGGATCATCCTCTTCCAGATTCTTTTCGATTTTACCGACGAGATCAGCTCCTACGTCAGCGGCTTTGGTGTAAATACCACCGCCCAACCGGGCGAACACACTAATCAGGCTCGCCCCTAGCGCTAAACCGACCAGACTGCGAACCGCGTCGGCCTGGCCGATGATGCTAACCGCCGTATAAAAGAAGATGCCCACCGAGAGCAGGGCCAGGCCAACCACCAATAATCCGGTGACCGCCCCGCCGTTGAACGCGACTCGCAGCGCCGCCGGAGTCGAAACGGTCGCGGCCTGGGTTACGCGCGCGTTTGCCAAAACTGCTATTCGCATTCCGATGTAACCGGCGGCCAACGAGCAAAACGCTCCGATTAAAAAGCCGACGGCAGTAGCTTTATCTTTAAAGAAGAAAAGCAGGATAAAAAGGACAACCGCGATAGCACTAATGGTTGCCACCTGGCGGTGCAGATAGGCCTTGGCACCTTCTTGCACTGCCGCCGAAATTTGGCGCATCCGTTCATTACCAGGCGAGGATTTCAAGATCCGGGCAATGAGAAGGAAGGCGAAAACCAGGCCGATGACCGCGCAAATCATCGAAAGAGGGACTCCGGAATTCAGTAGGTTTAAGGCAACAATCCTCATATCGGCGCTGAAGCGCAGGACTGTATGAAGATTTGCCTAGCTGGCAAAGGCTATTTCAGCCATTTGGCCGGCTTCCACCATCTCGGCCGAGCAGTCGTTACCGCGGCAGCACGTCGACATCGAAACCATCTCGGAATTGCGTCAAATTCTATATGTTATGCGAAGACCGGACTGACCATCCACCTCTTCAAACCAGACCGAATTCCGCCGCCACAACGCCAAGGCGGTGGCATCGTCGGTTGTTTAGAGAACGAGCTCCTATAATGAGCTCACTTTTATAAGGCGAAGAAGTCGCGTAGCCGCATCATGAATGTGGCGCGATACTCGCGTTCTTTCGCCTCCTGCTCATCGGAGCGGACCGCGTCCTTAAGTACGCCCTCGGTTTCCATTTTTCGGGTAGCAAGAATTTCGCTCAATTGATGCAAGCAATCCGGAGACTCGCGAATTATGTCTGCCATCACCGGTTTGCTGATTTCCATCACGTAACAATCTCCCTGAGCACGCACAGTGGCGCTTCGCGGTTCGCCAGTCAGCAGAGACATCTCGCCGAAGCATTGACCGGAACTGAGCGTCGCAACCGGTATTGCGCTTCCGTTGCGGGCCACCAATACCTGGGCTGCGCCACGAAGAAGGACGAACATGGAATCACCGGCATCCCCTTCCTCGATCACCCTTTCGCCGCGGCCAAAGTGATCGAGCCGTGATTGCTTAACGATGGTGTCGAGCTGTTCCTCGGAAAGGCATTGAAATAACGCATCGCTGCGCAATATCGCCCGTGCCTCCTCCTGATCATCGGCGGCCGGTCGCGGGGCGCGCCGTTCCAGCTGCAAAGTGCGAACCGGATAGGGAATCCGGATACGTTGCCGTTTCAATTCGTACCAAATGTTGGTCCGGACGGCGTCATTGATCTCGTTAATGCGGGAATGATTCGCCATGTAAAATTTGATCTCATAAGTAATGGCGTGATCGGCGAAATCGATCAGGAACACTTTAACCGGAGGCTGGGCCAGCACTCCGGCGGCAGTTGAAGCCGCGCGAAAGAGCGTATCCTTTACTCGGTTAGGCGGGGTGTTGTAATCGATTCCCACCCGCACCCGCATAGCGTGAACCTCAGTCGGATAGTGCAGGTTAATGATTGTTTGCCGGATAATTTCATTGTTAGGTATGTCGAGATAAATATTATCGTTAGTCCGTAACCGGGTCGATCGCCAGTTGATCTCCATCACTTCGGCAAACCGGTCGGCGACCTGGAGCCAGTCTCCCACTTTATAAGGCCGGCCGATCTGGAGAGAGACGCCGGCAATAATACCGCCGAGCAGGTTTTGGCCCGCCAGGCCAATCAGAATCGCGACGATGCCGGATGTTGCCAGTAAGCCGGTTAACCATCGGCCGGCGTGATACCCATATCCAAGCACCGCGATTAACGCGACCAGATAAATCAACAACGCCACCAACTGGCGGGGAAAATGGGGAATGGGCGTTTGCTTCTTTTTTTCAAAATAAAAATCCCAGACGTAGCGATCAACCAGCGCAACAACAACCGCGGTTGTGAGCAGGATCAGAATCGCACCTACGTGATCGCGCCAATTGGCATGGACGCCGGCTACGGCGGTAGCGGCATAAAACGCGATCGCCAGACAGAACAGTTTAAATAACAGGCCGAACCGGACGCCCGCCCGTCGCTTCAAAAATCGTCCGGTCGACAGCGTAACAAAGAAAGTCGCGACGAAGACTCCGATTGTTACTGCTGCTCTTTGCGTTTCACCCAATCCGCTCAGCATGTGGTGATGCCAAAACTAACAGCCAATCCCTTGCCAAGCCAAGCGCGAGCTTGCATGGCTGGTTCCCTTGTCCTGCTCTTGCTCCTGATGCCATCTTGATCTTGCTGCTACAGGACCTGACGTAGCACCTCCCCGTCAGATCAGGAACAGGATGAGCGGACGGCTACCGCCCGCCCGGCGCCAACACGAGCCAGGCCCACCCACCCAGGAAGCAGAGGCCCCCAATCGGTGTGATCGCACCGAGCCACCGGACATTTGTTAACGCCATCAAATACAAACTACCGCTGAAAAACAGAATCCCCGCCAGGAACAGCCAGGCCGCGCCGCGATTGACGTTGCCGACCAGTCCCAGAACGAATAACGCAATCGCATGAATGAAATGGTAGAGGACCGCCTTGTTCCAAACGTCGACCAGACCGAACCGTTCCAACTTCGACTTCAACGCATGGGCGCCGAACGCCCCGAATGCTACCGCCAAGAAACAAAGCGCCGCTCCAATGCGGACAGGAAAAGTCATCGTTTGAATCCTTAAATCGTTGAGTCGCAAAAGTAACCTGGACGCCGCCATTCGTCATTTGTCATTCCTCTTTGAGACTCCACAGGAGCTATCCTCTCGCTTCTCCCATCACTCTCCACTCAGCGCCCTCTCCTGCTAAACAACACAATCGGCGGCTCCGCTGCCCGCAATCGTTTCACAGTTCGAAAGTAAAATAATGTTCCGCCGATGCCGAACCCTGCGGCCGCCAAAAAATTCAGCTGCGGGCTTATGTGCCACAACCAGGCGCCGATAAATGCTCCAACGCTGACAATCACGTCCCGTACTAAGTAGTACGTGCCGACAGTCTGGCCCCGCCGCTGTGGTTCGGCATAACTCACGATGAGCGCTTTCCTCGAGGTATCGCCAAATTCCTTCAGGCCGCGAATGAAGAACGCAATCGCCAACATATTGAAGCTGCGTGATATCAACAGACTGATCGGGAAAAGCGTGAACATTACAAAGGTCAGCAACACGAACGGTTCGCGCTGCGTTTTGTCGGCAAAGTAGGATGTCGGAAGGATGCAGATCGAAGCGGTTAACACTTCGATCAGCGTTAGCACTCCGACCTGTTTGGCGGTAACACCAACCCAGTCCATCGCGAAGATAACTACCCAGGCGTAGGGGAGGCGTTCGCAAAATCGCACCAGAATGTCACTGGTGAGCAATCGCCGAATGGGCTCGTTGAATCCGTGCAGGCTTTGCCGAAAATTCCACCGGTCCGATTTTTCCACCACCGGCGACGGTTCATCTTTCAGCCGCCGCTGGACGAGAAGGGTCGCGCCGGAGAACAGAATCGACATCACCAAACCGATCCGCACGCCATCTATAACGCCAAGGCGATCGATGAGTATGCCGCCAACAATCGGTGCGACCATAATCGGGATCCGTTTGATGATTGCCTGCACTCCGATCCCCATGGCGTAGCGATTGGCGGTTAACGAAGCGGCGACGAGTGAAAATGTGGCCGGCAACGAAAAGCAACTCCAGGACAGGAACAAAAACATTCCGGCGATAACCGCGCCCCAATGGGGCACCAGAAGGACAACACTGTATCCGATGATTGAGACGATATTGAACGCCAGAAATGCGCGGCGATGTCCCCACCGATCCACGACGATCCCTCCGGGATAGGCGTAAACCGCGCCTAACAACGTCCGCACGGCATCATACAGACCGATCACCAGCGCCGATGCCCCGAGGGTTTCCAGGTATTTCGGAACAAATCGCATCCAGAGCTCTTCCCCGGCGCCAATCAACAGAATGGCGATGAGGAGGATGACCAGATTGCGTTTCAGCGCGAAGAATTCCGCAATTCGATGCATCGACAACACATCATCGTTCGCGCTTCAATACGAAAAATCCAGTGTCGATTCAGAATGACAGCTGGCGCGCTGCAAAACACCGGCGGCGCTATATAGGACAGAACGCTTTTTCGAGGCAGTACGGTGGGCGCCGTTGGCGCTGCTCCAGTCAAGCCTTAGACTTCGCGGCGATGCCCTTCGGCGTCGTACTCGTAGGTCTTGCCGTCTTCTTCGTCAGTAACTTTTTTGTGTGAGCCATCGCAAAACGGCTGATTTTTCGACAAGCCGCACATACATATGAAAACCGAACGAGTTTGCGGTTTAATCTCGAATGGCTGTTTGTCGGTTTTAACGACCTTGCGCATGTCCAAAGGAATATCGGAACCGTCGGCGTGGCAAGTACTCCTCCATCGGGCCGCTATGATTGAGCGGCTCCCACTGGACGGGCCCGAAACCATTCGCTCTTGGATTGTCAGCATTTGAACAGTCGAATATTGAATGTTCACATCTAATGACGCCCCTCGATCTCACCAAAGCGCCGCCACGTTCGCCTCGGGAGCAGGTCCGAGGTTTGTGCATGCTGCCGCGCATGATCGACATCGCCCGGGCGAAACTTCCGGGTGGCAAGGTCGGAGAGTACCAAATTGGTCGCGACCACAGTTTGAGCGCGCTAGTCTTTAGAGCGTTTGGCATATCGGCGGCGGAGTTTGTTGATCTGGTCGGCGAAGCGATAACAGATGCGGATGTCGCCGATCGGCTTTGGCCGGCGGCGAATGTGCCGCTCGACGCATTGAGCGCCATGCTCCAACGCATCAGGGTTGCCGATGTCCCACCGGTGCTGAAGCCCGAGTTTGGGCGGTTGTACGGTTCAGATCTGCCCGGCGATCGCCGGGTATTCGATGTTATCGACGCGAACGACGCAGAAGCCTTTGACGACCGCGCCTAACCAGGCCGGCGTCCGGTCGGTGTTCCAATCAATTGTGCGAAAATTTCGCAGCGATGCTAGGCTCCGAGCTGCGATTCTTTTCCCATGAGTGGTATCGAAGCGGATGGCCGCGGCCTGCTGATGAGCTGTCCCAAATGTGGCCAGCGCAACCGGATGCTGTTCGAGCGGCTGGGCGGTGCATTCCGATGTGGTAAATGCCGTCAGGAACTCCGGCCGCCGTCACAGCCGATAGATATCGGCAGTGACGTCGCCTTTGATTCACTGGTTAGGCGATCAGCCTTACCGGTGCTGGTTGATTTTTGGGCGCCATGGTGTGGCCCTTGTAAAATGGTTGCTCCCAAAATTGCCAAGATCGCGGCCGAAGGCGCCGGGGTTTTTGTAGTGGCAAAGGTGAATACCGAGCAGGTGCCATCGCTCGGTTCGCGATTCGGAATCACCGCTATTCCTACCATGGCGATCTTCAAAGGCGGCACCGAGGTCGCCCGTCAGCAGGGTGCGATGCCGGCGCCGGCCATCCGCAAGTTTCTTCAACCGTGGCTCGAGCCGGCAGGCACGTGAACTCGCTTACTCTTCGGTCGGGCCGATACATTCCCGCTCTAGGCCAAGGCACATGGTTGATGGGCGAAGATTCTGAACTCTACCAGCAGGAGCTTGGTGCGTTGCAACTAGGCATCGATTTGGGCCTAACATTAATCGATACCGCAGAAATGTATGGCGAAGGTGCAGCGGAAGAGCTGGTAGGGGACGCCGTCCGCGGCCGGCGAGACGATGTCTTTCTGGTCAGCAAAGTTTATCCACATAATGCCAGCCGAAGTGGTGCGATCGCCGCCTGCGATCGCAGTCTGCGTCGATTGCACACCGATCACATTGATCTTTACCTGCTGCACTGGCGCGGCGATGTCCCGTTAGGCGAAACCCTGGAGGTGTTCCAAAGTCTGAAGGAATCTGGCAAGATTTTGGACTACGGAGTCAGCAACTTTGATATCGACGATTTAGAAGAGACGGCGCAAGTGCCGGGCGGCGATGAAATTGCGGTTAACCAGGTGCTTTACAATTTGAAAAAGCGCGGCATCGAATGGGATCTGATACCACATTGTCGCGGCGCCAACATCGTGGTCATGGCGTATTCGCCAATCGAGCACTCCGGCCGCGGCCAAGTGAGCATGCTCGAAAACAAAGTGGTCAAGTCGATAGCGAAAGAACATCAAGCCTCATCGGTACAGATCGCGCTGGCATGGCTGCTGCATCAACAGGTGGTGGTCATTCCCAAAGCCAGTAAGGCGGACCACGTGCGGGAAAATTCCGGTGCGATAAACATTCAGTTAACCAGGGAAAATCTAGCTGGTCTGGACAGCGCTTTCCCTCCACCACAGAGAAAAGTACCGCTTGCGATGATATGACATTTTGTCGGCGACGGACCGGCCAATCTTCCGCTGCCATCCTTCAGTGAATTTGCTGCGCGGCTCAACCAGGCAGTGGTTCGCTTTCGCAGCGAAAATTTAGTGGCCCTTCAATCACAGAATTTAGGTAAGATTTTTAGCCCACCCCAAATCGCTACCGAAAAAATCGAGCGACTGGAAACCAGTTTGCCAACGGCAGAAGGTTTCGGAATGTTGCCGTTCCCAGTTGCATCAAACTGCTGTTGATGAATGGATCTTCCAACCTTGCCGAACCGGAGCGGGTGCGGTCGATGTTTGGATCGATCGCCCGGCGCTATGACCTCGCGAACCATGTCCTAAGCTGCGGGATTGATTTTTATTGGCGGCGACGGGTCGCGCGAATTGTTGCCGATTGGAATCCTCGCACGGTTCTGGATGTTGCTACCGGCACCGGTGACGTCGCGATCGCTTTACAGAACGCAGCCCCGGCCGCCGAAATCACAGCAGTGGATGTGCTCCCGGAGATGGTGGAACTGGCCAAGCGAAAAGGGGTACTTCGAACAGTGGTGGCAGACGCGATGAGTCTTCCATTTGCAAACGGATCCTTCGATTGCCTAACGATCGCTTTCGGCCTGCGTAATCTGGTGGACTGGGCCGCCGCGGTGCGGGAGTTCGGCCGGGTGCTGGTGCCATCGGGTCATCTGCTGGTGCTCGACTTTTCGCTCCCGAACACGCCGATCTTGCGGACACTCTACGCATTTTATTTGCATCGGGTCATGCCAGTGCTCGGGGCCGCCATCACCGGACACCGCGGCGCGTATGATTACCTTGGGGATTCGATCGAAGAGTTTCCCAGCGGCGAGGGAATGTTGAGGCTGCTACATGCCAATGGCTTTGAAAATGAGCAGTCGCAACCCCTAACGGCCGAGATCGTAACCATCTACACTGCGGAGAAACTGTAGCGGCCGGTCTATTGCCGTCGCGCCACTGGACACTCGCGCTCAGCGAGACGCGATGTTCGTGATGCAAACAGCCGCGCACGGCGTCGCTCAGAGAGCGACGTCTACAGGACTGCCACGGTCATAGACCGCCGCCACAGGAGTGGCTATTTCGGCGACGCACTCGCTATCGGTGAGGGCGCAGCCGAACCGCTCGCAACTGGACTGGGACTTGGTGTCGCCGGCGTCTGGAGCAGTGGCAACCGCAGCGCATTATGATCCGGAGTGTTTATGACAAACACGCCGTCCCGTCCGTCCACTTTGGCGAACCACATTCCCTGGTTATCGGCGTTGCCAACCGTCAGTTTGTGCATCGCCTTGTCGTCTGGTGAGGTGGTGAAGCTGATCATCAGCTGCGGTTTATCGAACCCGGCATTTGGCGGCGGGTTACTCCCAATCCAGCGGACCGCGTGCAAGGTTGAAAGCGTATTCAAAATCGATTGCAGGTTAGTTTGGTTCACCGGTAATGATTCCTTGGTCGTTGCCGTCCATTGATTGTTAGGCCCCCGCACCAGCGCAATTTCGCGGTCGGTGGTTACACTAAGCCGGTGAAATTGTTCCGGCTTAAACTTGAAGATTGCGAGTTCCTGCCATTGGGCGGGATCGGTAAACACATTATCGAGAAGGGTCTTTCTCACCGACACTACGAATGGTTCGTCGCCGACGCGCGCATAAACGTTATCTCCATCAGTCCGACCAAAGGCAATTACCGCGAACGGACGTTCGCCGGCTTTCGTTTCAGCGGTGTTCTCGGTCGCAAAAGAGCTGAGCGTGATCTGCAACTGTGGTTTATCGAGTCCGTACTTCCCCAGGTTTGAGGCGACATCCTCCACGAATTTCGTCACCTGCTCGTTAGCCAGGGTGTCAATCAAACGATTCGCCTCGCTTGCATTTGCGCCCACATTGTTGCGGCTAACGATCGTCCAAGCTTCGTTTTTACGAGCCAGCACGATCTTTGGTTTGCCTGGAGCATCAATCGTCAGCCGGTCCAGGATGTTGCGGTCAAATCGAACCAGGTGCCGGTCTCGCAAATCGTTAGGCTTGGTATCGAGAAGCGATTCAGTCTTTTTCGGCAGGGTGTAGACGAAGTTGCGCGGGGTAAACCGGACATAAACCTGATCCTGGTTCTTCTCCGGAACAGTCCCGATTTGCAGCATTTGACCGGTCTTATCATCAGGACCGAATAACGTTATTGACCCGCGCGGTTCAGCCAGACCGTATGGATGCAGGTCGCCGCGATCTTCGGCCACAAATTGCTCAATCCGGGCGGTAGTAATCTGGGCGATCAGGTCGCCGACCTTTTGATCGTCGGCCCGTGCCTGCATCGGCTTCACGATCTCCCAATGTTCACCCTTCTTCTGCAGCTCCATTTCACCGGCAGCCGTCTTCAGGACGAGTTTATTGACCTGTGTTGCAGTCAGGTCGGTGAGCTTCTTATCCCTGAAATCGTCCGCCTTCTTTTCGATGTCTTTCTTCACTGTTTGCGGAACCAAAAATGTGTCCTTCGAATTTTCGAATCGGACATACATTTTCCCTTCGAGCGCGGCGTCTTTGCCGAACCAGATTTCCGGTGGCGCGTCTTTTCCCATTAGCTTCAGCCGAAGCTTTGGTTTGTTGAGGCCGAATTCTCCAAGTTTACCTTTGTCGGCGTCGATCTCCTTGGCCGGAATTGTGGCTTGTTTCTGCCAGCTCTCGAGGTCTGACAATAAGTTATCGACTGCCAGGCTATCGGCCTGGTCCTTCACCGGCGTTTCGAGGCGCCATTTTTGGTCGTGGCGGCGGAGATCGATCTTATCATCGCCGTTCTGTATAAGAATACCATCGACCTTGTCGCGCTGGAAGTTAACCACGTTTTGAGCGCGCTTCTCGGCGTCTTCGGTGTTAGGCCGCTTACTTTCATAGAACTTAATGTAGAGACCGAGCGCCACCACAATGGCGAGCAGAACGGTTGTTGTTCTCCAGTTCATTCCTTCGACTCTGCGCTTCGCTTAATTGCCATTACTCCAGCACTCCAAGACTCCATCACCGCGGTCCTGCCGTTAGGCGCGGCGTTGCCACCAAACCGCCGTCCCGATTACCGCCGGAACAAGTGGCATCAGAACCAGAATGATCCATCGCACGTTACGCAACGCATCTTCGTTTAGCGTGAAAGTGAGCGGCTTGGGCACCTTTGGCGCGATACCAATTAGTTGTTCACGACTCAGCAACCAGTTGGCGGCTGCCGAAATAAAGTCGAGCGCCTGTTGATCCTGCGTGACCTGGTTGTCCTGGATGAAACCGGCATTACTGACCACCACCATGCGCGACGAATTTACGTTTACTCGCTGGTCAGCGCTGCCGCCTTTCTCAATGGAAACGGCAATCGTTATGGGGGTGTTCAAGGCGGCCTGGGCGTCCGCTTGGAATTTCGCTTGATCCTGACCCATGTAATCTTTCTCGGCGAAATATCCCTTTTCCGCCTGGAGTAACGGCTCCAGATGGATGTTAGCGGCGCGGACCCGATCCGGCTCCGGAGTTAGCGAACAAGTGCCGCCGAACAACAGCAATCTGGCATCGGCTAATTTTTTAGTAATGGGCGTATCAAGAAAGTGTGCCTGGACATCACGCGTTAATGCCAGTTCTTCGATACCGGTCCGGATGAAAACCATCAGCCGATCGTCGTTAACCTTGATTCCAACATCGTTCAGGAATGCGAGTAGCTTGGGCGTTTTCGCGGAAGGATCGAGCAACAGAAGGATCCGGCCTTGTTTGTCCCAGAAATCTCGCAGCATCTTGATCTCGCGATCGGAAAAATCGTACTGAGGACCTGCGATGAATATTGCTTTTACGTCTGTGGGCACGGCACCGACTTCGAAGAAATTCAATTCCTGAAATTTGATGTTCTCGCCCTCGATAAACGTCTTGAGGACGGAAACCGGCCCGGTAAGGGGCGGTTCCTTGTGACCGATCACATAGCCAAGAACGTTTTTCTTGCCCTCGACTAAATCCATCATTGCGCTGGTGATTGCCTGTTCGCCTTTGAACGCCGCCACCCGCGGGCCTTCGCCGAACGCCATCCCGCTTTGATCGATGTCGGCCATCTCCGACGCCTTGACTGTTTTATTTCGCCCTTCGTAATCAAGGACGATCAGACTTTCCTCGCTAACGACTTTGTATTTCTCGAACAGCTCCTTCGCCCGCGAGAAATTCCGTTCCGGATCGATGTACTCTACGTCGATCTTGCCGTGAGAGGCGTATTGATACTCGATCAGCAGGTTCTGGACGTCGGTCGTAATCGGGGTGTTAGGCGAAAAGAAGACGGTCACTCGCATCTTCCCCTTGATGGTGTTGAGGAATTGCCTGGTCTTATCGGAAAGCGCGTACTTCTGGTCGCGGGAGTGGTCCCATCGCTTGTAATGGCGGAAGGCAAGTGCGTTGACCATCGCAGCCAACAACAGGACCAGCACCACTTGGATCAGGACATTTATTCCGATCTGCCACCGGCCGATTTTAGTGGTTCGTCTAACCGGTGCCGGCTTTGGTTGAATCGTTTCGGTTGGTTCTGTTTCCACTTCAGTCGGCATAGCAAAGTAGCATTGGTGTTCGCCCCAGCGAACTTTCGATGTGGCCGTCGGGCGTGATGGAACAACCGCGCGTTCTCATAGTCGCCATTTGCGTGATTGGAACACCTGGTAAGTGAGAGTCAGCATCACGATCGTCATGCTGAGATAAAGAACGATCGGCCGGGTATCGATCACTCCGCGCGAAAAAGTCCCCATATGTTCAATAGCCGAGAAGTAGCCCAGCAGCTCGCGGGCGGTGGAACTGACGTCGAGTAAAATGAACTGAATTAACCCGACGAAGAACAATAGGGTGATGGCGCAGAAGGAAATAATTGCAGCCACGATTTGATTTTTCGTGACCACTGAGGCCAGGCAACCGACCGACAGATAAAACATGCCTAACAGCAGCAGCATCAGATACGCGCCCCAGTATGCGCCCGACGCTGCGGCCGCGGTTTGATGAGTGATTTTCTGGAAGAAAAAGAAGTAGAGAAGGGTCGGTAACCACAGAATGATGTAGAACACGAGTGCTCCGACGAACTTAGCCAGCACCACTTGCCAGTCTCGCACCGGCGCGGTCATGAGCGGCTCAATCGTGCCAAGCTTAAATTCCTCGGCAAATAGCCGCATCGTAATCAGCGGGAAGATCAAAACGAATGCGAACCAGAAAAACACCGAGTTAAAGAACGCTTCCTGAACCGTATATTGCAGCTGCCGCTGGTTCATGAACGAAACCTGGAAATAAAAATCGACCCCCGATACCAGGAGGAAAAACACCAGGACGATGTACGCCACCGGTGAGTAGAAGTAGCTGCGAACTTCGCGGCCGAGCAGAACGGCAAATTTACGCATGAGCGGCAGCGCCGAAGGCGCGGGCAAACGGAGTATTGGAATGATGGAGTGTTGGAGTAATGGAATACTCTTCCGCATCCTCGGCGATTCGGTTCATCCAGTCTCCGTCATCACGTTTTGTCTCCAGTTTTTCGAACAAATCCATCGCTTTTTGCGACACGATCAAATTCATGTATCCGCGGTTCTTATTCCTGAGGTCACTTTGGTAACTCATTACTCCAACACTCCTTACTGCATCGCTGCTACACTTCCGGATGGGTGATCTCCACGAACACATCTTCCAGGGTGGCTCGGCGCTGGCTGAGTTCGCGTAACGTCCAGCGCCGCGCCGAGGCAAGGCGGTAAACTTCCTCGCGCACGTCAGTTCCTGATTCCACTCGCAGCGAAAACACTTTCCATTCCCCGTCCCGGTCGGTAGTGACCTCGCGCACGCCGGCAATCTTTTCCAGTTCGTCCGCGCCGTTATCACTGCCGGTCTTGGCTTCGACTAAGACGCCGCCGGCCTGTCGGATTTGGCCGAGCAAATTTTCCGGCGTATCGCAGGCCTCGATCCGACCCTTGTGAATGATGATCACGCGGCTGCACGTCATTTCCACCTCGGGAAGAATATGGGTAGACAATAAAATCGTGTGTTGTTTACCCAGATTCTTGATTAACTCCCGAACCTGTCGGATTTGGTTCGGATCCAAGCCAATGGTGGGCTCATCCAGAATGAGCAGGTCAGGCTCATGCAGAAGGGCGTCCGCCAAACCGACTCGTTGCCGATAACCCTTGGAAAGGGTGCCAATCAGCTTCTTCTCCACATCCTTGACCCCGCACAGCTCCTTCACGTCGCCCACTCGTTCAGGGATCCGTCGGTGGGGAACACCTTTTAGCGCAGCGCGATAATTCAGATACTCGGTTACCCGCATATCATTATATAGAGGCACGTTTTCGGGCATGTAGCCGAGGTGGGCCCGAGCCTGGAGCGACTCCCGAAAAATGTCGTAGCCGGCGATACTGGCCGTTCCCGATGTAGGCGGCATGAAGCTGGCCAGGATCCGCATCGTTGTCGATTTGCCTGCTCCGTTGGGCCCGAGAAATCCCATGATCTCGCCTTTGCCGACCTCGAAGGTCAGGTCCTTGATGGCGGTATTTCCGGCGTAACGTTTGGTTAGATTTTCTACTTTGATCATTGGGAAATCATTTCATGAGACAACCGAATACGTTTCGCGTTGTCGATTTTTGCAGAACCTATCTCGTAAATAGGTTCCGAAGGTTGTCAACGGGCGGTAAGACTCACTGTCTCGACGCGCTGTCCAGAGCCGTCCGAACGAGCAATGCCGACAACGAAGTCGACCTGGGTTCCAGAGCTCGCGCGATTCAACAATTTCTCGACCTGTTTGATCGAATTTACGTCATATTTGCCGATCCGGTAAATGACGAGGCCGCGCTCGATTCCCGATTCATCAGCCGGGCTGCCGGGTTCCACCCCACTAATCAACACGCCCCGGCCCGCCACCAGGCCGAGCGCATCGGTTAAGTCAGCAGTAAGATCCTGAAGCTGTAATCCAAACAGACGCTCGGCCTGCGATGATGGGGTCGGCGCCTTGTCCGCGCTCGGCGGCGGTTGTTTATCAGCGATTTTGCGAAACCCAGCAACCGTATCGCGCACCACGTCAGCGGGGATCGCAAACCCGAGGCCTTGAGTCGGAACTCCTTGCGGCGTAAATGCCATTTTGGCCGAGCTTAGCCCGACCAGCCGAGCCGAAAGGTCGATCACAGGTCCGCCACTATTACCCGGATTGATGGCCGCATCGGTTTGGATGAGATTTTTGTATTCGATATTTTCGATCGTGATGTCGCGCTTCACTGCGCTTAACACACCGCGACTAATCGAGCTGCCGTAACCGACCGCGTTGCCGACCACGATGACGGTTTCGCCGAGCAAATTTGGGGAAATGTTTTCGAGGCTGATGAATGGAAAAGCATCTTTGGCGTCGATCTTGATAAAGGCGAGGTCTTTCTTGGCATCGCCGGTGATGTAATGCGCATTATAAGTCTTGCTGTCGTTAGTGGTGACCTGGATTTTCAAGTCAGCGGCGCGCTCAACCACATGCTCGTTAGTTACGATGTAGCCTGCCGGATCGACGATGAAACCGGAACCCAGGCTCTGCAGCGTCTGCCGAATTTCCCGAGGCCGCCGCTGATAGTACCCAAAAAACTGCGAATAAAAATCGTCGAATGGGTCACGAACGGTCCGGCGGACAACGCGTTCGGTATCGATGTTAACGACTGCCGGTAAAACCTTAGCAACAGCCAGAACGGAGGGTTCTGCAGCCGGATCCGGCTGGCCTTGGACTGACTTGCTGACAGTAACGACTACACACAGAGCCATAAACAACCACCCAGGGGCAAATCCCCAAGTTCTGGGCAGCGCGGGCCGCCTCGCCTGTTTGTAGGGGAAGGAGTCTGCTTCCGATGGGACGCTGACAGCCGCCCCTACAGGATCCGTCCGAGCGCTCCTTGGTTGGTCTTGCTCCGAACTACTCATTTGGCGCAGGCAAGTAACGGGGCACGCCATCGACTGTCAACTTGCCGGGGTGGGTAATGGTTGCAGATTAAAGCAACCATGCGAACCTCAATTGCAGCCCGCGCGAATCTCGACTTGATCGAGGAAAACTATCGCCGTTGGCAGAACGACCCGAGATCGATCGACTCGAGTTGGTCAGCGTTTTTCGAGGGTTTTGAGCTCGGCAATCTACCGCAACGAAATGGCGCGGCCGTCGCTGCGCCTCCCGGCGAAAAACGTGAATCCGGCCTGCAGACGCGGGTCGATGGACTCGTTTTCGCCTATCGAACCCTTGGTCATACCATTGCTCGGATCAATCCGCTCGCCGATAAGCGGCCGGAAAATCCGATGCTGACTCTGCGCGAACTCGGGTTCAGCGAAAAGGATCTTAATCTCCAGGTTTCGTCTAAATTTTTCCTTAACAACCGCCAGATGTCGCTCCGCGAAATGATCGCGACCCTGGAGAGAATTTACGCCGACACGATCGGGGCGGAGTTCATGCACATCCAGAATCCTCGCATTCGCAACTGGGTGTTGCACCGTCTGGAAACGCGACCGAACAAACGCGAAACGCCGCGAGTAATTCAGATCGCCCTGCTGCGCGCTCTGATGGAGGCCGAGGCGTTCGAAATTTTCCTTCATTCGCGCTACGTCGGTCAGAAACGCTTTTCTTTGCAAGGCTCGGAGTCGCTTATGGTGATCTTGGACACGCTATTGCACAAGTGTGCCCGTGATCACATCGCCGAAATCTGCATGGGAATGGCGCACCGTGGGCGCCTGAACGTGCTGGCCAATTTTCTGCGGAAATCACTAAAGGTTATCTTTACTGAATTCAGCGAAAACTACGTTCCCGATTTGGTCGCGGGCGACGGCGACGTAAAATATCACCTTGGTTACCGAACCGTCCGTAAACTCGGCACCGGCGAGGAGATCGAAATCCGCTTATCCGCTAATCCGAGCCATCTCGAAGCAGTTGACCCGGTTGTGGAAGGAACCGCTCGCGCGCGTCAACGAATTCGTGGTGACACCGAGCATCGAAAGAAGGTTCTGCCACTGTTGATTCACGGCGACGCCGCTTTCGCTGGTCAAGGAATTGTGGCGGAAACGCTCAACATGTCGCAACTCGATGGCTACGGCACCGGCGGCACTTTTCACGTCGTGGTGAATAACCAGATCGGCTTTACCACTTTGCCGAAGGATGCCCGCTCATCCATGTACGCCACCGATGTTGCCAAAATGATCGAGGTGCCGATTTTCCACGTTAACGGCGACGATCCGTTGGCAGTGAAGCTGGTCACCGATATCGCACTCGATTTCCGGCAGGAATTCGGACGCGACGTTGTCATCGATATGTATTGCTATCGCCGTTATGGCCATAACGAGGGCGACGAGCCGGCTTTTACCCAGCCCGATCTGTATGCTCGTATCGACAAGCGCCCCTCGGTAACGCAGCTCTACCTCCATGAGTTGCTCGAATCGGGAGTGTTGACCGATGATGATGCCGCTTCGCTCAAAACAGAGTTTGAGCTCCGGCTCGAAATGACGCTCGAGGAAGTAAAAGCGATCGAGAAAGAAAAAGCAGGCAAACTGGCGCAATTCAAAGAATCGACGGCGGTATTTCAGCCCGAATACACCAGCTCGTCGGTTTCAACGGCCATCACCGAACAAACGCTCGCAACCATCGTCGATGGCCTAACGCGTGTACCGCCAGATTTTAATCTTCAGCCGAAAATCAAACGCATTGTGGTAGACCATCGCCGCAAAGTGTTTGAGAACGGCGGGCCCTATGAATGGCATTACGCCGAACAGCTCGCGTTCGGATCGCTGCTCCTCGAAGGAGTGCCGATCCGGTTGTCCGGACAAGATAGTTCGCGCGGTACGTTCAGCACCCGTCACGCCGTATTGTATGACGGCAAAACCGGCCAGCCCTACGTGCCGCTGATGCATCTGGGCGAAAACCAAGAACGCATCTGTATCTACAACAGCCTGCTTTCCGAAGCCGCTGTGCTCGGATTCGACTACGGTTACTCCCTCGATTATCCCAATATGTTGTGCCTGTGGGAGGCGCAGTTCGGCGATTTTGCTAACGGCGCCCAAAATATCATCGATCAGTTCATCGTTTCAGCCGAGTCCAAATGGCAACGGCCAAGCGGCATCGTCCTCCTCCTCCCGCACGGCTATGAAGGCCAGGGACCGGAACATTCCAGCGGACGGCTGGAGCGGTTCCTGCAACTCTGCGCCGAGGATAATATCCAGGTCTGTAACCTAACGACCGCAGCCCAGTATTTCCATTTGCTTCGGCGACAAATGAAACGCGACTTCGTGAAACCGCTAATTATCATGACGCCGAAGAGTCTATTGCGGGCCGAGTTCGCGTCATCGCCAGCGCCAGAATTTACCAAGGGAAAGTTTGAGGAGATTCTCGGATCCCCTGAATGCGGTAGTGCCGATAAGATGAAGCGGCTGATCTTTTGTTCGGGCAAAGTGTATTACGATCTTCTCGGCCACCGGGAAAAAAGCCAGATCAAGGATGGCGCAATCATTCGCCTGGAACAGCTGTATCCACTCGCTGAATCGAAGTTGAAAGCGATGGTAAAGCGCTATCCGAGAGCGACACGGTTCGTATGGTGTCAGGAAGAACCCCAAAACATGGGGGCATGGACATTCATCGAGCCGCGATTGCGGGCCATGTTCAAGCGGGAGATTGCCTATGCCGGCCGCCGCGCCAGCGCGAGTCCGGCGGTGGGTTCGCTGGCGCGACATAAACGCGAGCAGGCGCAGTTAGTCAAAGAGGCGTTCGCAGCCTAAGGTTCTGTAGACGTCGCCCTGCGAGCGACGCGACACCGCGCATGTTTGCACAACCAGGATCACCTTTCGCGCAGCGAAACGACTACAATTCTGAATGGCGACCCTAACGGCTCACCAGGGCGACATCACGAAGTTGGTTGTTGATGCCATTGTCAACGCAGCCAACTCGTCCCTGCTTGGCGGCGGCGGAGTCGATGGCGCCATTCATCGCGCGGCCGGACCGGATCTCCTGGCCGAGTGCCGATCGTTAGGCGGATGTAAGACTGGTGATGCCAAGATTACACGCGCTTACAACTTGCCGGCAAAATTTGTGATTCATACCGTCGGACCGATCTGGCGAGGCGGGGATCACGGCGAAACAGAATTATTGGCGTCATGTTATCGACGTTCACTCGAGCTGGCGGCCGAACCTAATCTCTCCAGCATTGCTTTTCCTGCCATTAGTACCGGCATTTATGGTTTTCCAATCGAGCCGGCGGCCAAGATCGCGGTGACGACTGTCAGACAATTCGTTACGCAGGAAACCTCCATCAGTGAAGTGATCTTCTGCTGCTTTTCCGAGAGTGATTATCGAGTCTACCGACAGCTCCTAAAATAAAACCGCTGAGGCGTTGTTCGTATCGTCCCATCGCGATTGAAGTCAGCCACCGCCCATGGTAGCAGCGGTTCACCGAACCGCCATCCGACCACTGATTCAATCTCGCGTGCATCGAGAACTATCGGGCAAACATGTTCCATAAATCTCCGGCGACGTCCAAAACGTGGTCGACGTGCCACTGCGTTTGCATAAAATAGGCGGCACGTGAGCGTCGAAGTAAAAATTCCAGCGGTAGGCGAGTCTATCACCAGCGGCATTGTGTCGGTTTGGCACAAGAAATCCGGCGATTTCGTCAACGCCGGTGATGCCTTGTTTACTTTGGAGACGGACAAGGTTTCGACCGAGATCGCAGCGGAAAAAGCCGGCGTCTTGGAAACCAAGGTTGCTGAAGGCCAGGAGGTCAAGATTGGCGAAGTTGTCGCGGTAATCGATGACAGCAAGACCGAGTCCGCAGCTGCTCCTGCCAAGCGTCCGCCGCAGGCTTCCGCGCCATCTCAACCCCACGAACAGCCGGTTCTATCGCCGGCCGTGCGCCGCATCGTCGAAGAAGAGCATCTCGACCCTGGGAAAATTACCGGAACGGGCAAAGCCGGTCGCCTAACTAAAGGGGACGTTCTGGAGGCAGGGAAACGGGGGCCTCCAGGGGACGCTGTCAACGTCTCAGGGAAGGCAACACCTTCTCCTACAATCGGCCAGCCGGGCGAGGCATCGCCGGATGGACAATCGCATGACGGCCGCATGATCAGGCGGAAGATGTCTCCGCTTCGCCGGAAAATCGCCGCTCAACTCGTTATGGCGCAGCACACCGCTGCGATCCTAACCACGTTCAACGAATGCGATATGAGCGCGGTTCAGAAACTACGCTCGGATTCGCAGGAGGCGTTCACCAAAAAACACGGGATCAAACTCGGGTTTATGTCGTTTTTCATCAAAGCCACGGTGGAAGCTTTGAAAACGATTCCTGCGATTAATGGTCGAATCGAGGATGACGACTTTATCGAGAATAATTTTTATGACATCGGAGTTGCAGTTGGAACCGAACGCGGCCTGATTGTGCCGATAATTCGTGACGCCGACAAAAAGTCGTTCGCCGATTTGGAGCGCGCCATTGCCGATTACGCGGTTAAAGCGCGTGAAGGAAAATTGAAGATCGAAGATCTGACCGGCGGTACGTTCACGATCTCGAACGGCGGTGTCTATGGTTCCCTTTTGAGCACACCAATTCTCAATCCGCCGCAAAGTGGAATTCTTGGGATGCACAAGATCATGCCGCGCCCGGTCGCGGTCGACGGCAAGGTTGAAGTTCGGCCGATGATGTACTTGGCCCTCAGCTACGATCACCGCGCGGTCGATGGCAAGGAAGCGGTAACGTTTCTGATTAAAGTAAAAGAGTGCATCGAAGATCCGAAAAAGCTGTCGCTGGATTTTTAAAATCAACCGCGGACTATCCTGCTCCGCCGACGCCACGGCGGGGTGGCACGGATTCAGGGATTGAGTCGGACTATTAGTTCGCGATATTTCTTTAATCTGCGCTAGCCGCGTGATTCTTGGTTAGGCAGGTTCAAGTATGGACAAATTTGATGTTGTTATTATCGGCTCCGGACCGGGCGGTTACGTTGCCGCTATTCGGGCCGGTCAGCTCGGCCTGAAAACGGCGCTAGTCGAAAAGGACAAGGAGCTTGGCGGCACTTGTCTCAATATCGGTTGTATTCCGAGCAAAGCATTGCTGACATCGAGTGATCACTTCGTTTTTGCAAAGAAGGAGGCGCAGAAGCATGGGATCATCATCGACAAGGTTAGCGTCGATCTTGGCAAGATGCTGCAGCGCAAAGACAAGGTGGTGAAAACGCTCACTGGCGGGGTGCGGGCCCTCATGAAGACTAACAAGGTTACCGTGGTGGAGGGGTTGGGCACCATCACCGCTCCGGGCAAGGTGTCGGTTAAATCTTCGGCTGGTGAGACGCAGGAGATCGAAACCAGGAACATCGTGATCGCGACCGGCAGCGTGCCAGTCGAGCTGCCATTCGCAAAATTTAATGGCGATACCATCGTCAGCAGTACCGAGGCGCTTAGTTTTATCGAGCCGCCGGCCAAACTTTTAGTGATTGGCGCCGGTGCGATCGGCCTTGAGCTCGGGTCGGTTTGGAACCGGCTCGGTTCGGAAGTTACGATGTTGGAATTTCTGCCCCGAATCGCTTTGGGATTTGACCTCGAGCTGTCGAATCTGCTTCAACGCGCCCTGACTGCGCAGGGAATTACATTTCATCTCGAGGCCAAAGTGAGCGCAATCAAAGCCGAGAACGGAAAGATGATTGCCACGGCAAACAAAGGCTCGGAAGAGATCAAGTTCGAAGCCGACAAAGTGTTGGTCTCAGTGGGACGTCGTCCCTTTTCCGAAGGCGTTGGAGCCGAAAAGGTGGGGGTCGAGTTCGACGATCGGAAGCGGATCAAGGTGGATGAACATTTCCGGACAAACGTTGAAGGAATTTATGCGATCGGCGACGTGATTCCCGGTCCGATGCTTGCCCACAAAGCGGAGGATGAAGGCATCGCCTGCGTTGAGGGAATCGCCGGGAAATCGGGTCATGTGAATTACGACGTTATTCCCGGAATCATCTACACCAATCCGGAGCTGGCTGGCGTTGGCCTAACCGAGGATCAGGCAAAGGAAAAAGGGATTGATGTACGAATTGGCAAATTCCCGTTCCGGGCCAATGGACGCGCTCTGGCTAACGAGGATTACGAAGGCCTGGTCAAGTTTGTTGCTGATGCCAAAACAGATCGAATCCTCGGTGCTCATATTCTGCAGCACGCCGCATCAGAATTAATTGCTGAGCCGGCGTCGGTGATGGAGTTCGGCGGCAGTTCGGAAGATCTGGGTCGCACGACGCATTCTCATCCGACGTTAAGCGAAGCGGTCAAGGAGGCGGCGCTCGCGGTCGAGAAACGAGCGTTGCACATCGTCAATCGCTGACTCCCCTACGAACCAAAAGCGGTAGGGCGAGACTCGGTCGAGCCCACTATTTGCGCTTCAGTGACGGCTAGGCTCATTTGCTAGTGGGCTCGACAGAGTCGCCCTACCGACAAACGTCCGCCCCGAAGCGTGTCTACCAGCCGCTGGGGATTTGATAACCGCCATTCGCGATTTCGGCGGTCCAGTTGTTCTGTTATCGGTGTAATCCGCGGAATCCGCGGTTAAATATACTCGTGCAAAGTACGGCAGCCATTCTTCTGCGAAAACGGAAGTTCAGCGATACCAGCTTGATTGTGTCTTGGTGCACGGAATCGCTTGGTTGCATCCAAACCATGGCGAAAGGAGCCCGCCGGGCCAAAAGTCCGTTCGCTGGTAAGCTCGATCTATTCTTCGAAACGGAAATCCAGATTGCTCCAAGTCGCAAATCGAATCTTCACACCTTAACCGAAGTCGTTTTGCGGAACCCGTACGCCGGGATCCGAAAGACCTATGCTCGGTCTCAAACCGCTGCATACTTTGTGGAACTGATCGAGCTATGTACCGAGCGAGATCATTGTGAGCCGGAGCTCTTTGAACTGCTGCGCCGCGCTTTCGGTTATCTCGATTCGCATGAACCCGAACTTAAAGCGGTTAGGCACTTTGAAACCGAACTGGCGCGGATAACCGGCGTGCATCATGGCACGGCCAGCCACGATCCAGCAGCAGCGTTGGGCGATTTGTTCGGCAAATTACCGCTAAGTCGGACGCCGCTGTTAAAGGCTCTCACTGCACCGGGGAAATAGAACCTGCTGCCACAAGATTAGAGAAGAGTGGTATTGGCGGCTCGCCCATCATCTTTGAGAACATCGGCCGGCAACCGATGCCGCGTTGGAAAACTGCCCCTTCTTGAGTCCATGGGCTTGCAGCTTATCCTCTCGTTATGAATCGAGGCAAACGTGCAAGCGTTTTAGCCGTCATCGTTCTCGCTGGTGTCAGTCCAGTTCGCGCGGCTGAACGTTACAGCTTCGATCAAGATGGCTCGAACATTCGGTTCGAAGTTGGCCATTTGCTGGGTAAAGCGCGTGGTCAGTTCCATCGGTTTTCCGGCACGATTGATTTGGATCGTGATGCGCCTGAACGCTCAACCGTGTCGGCCCGCATCGAAGTAGCCAGTATCGATACCGGTATCGCGAAACGCGATGAGCATTTGAGGAGCGCGGATTTCTTTGATGCCAAAAAATATCCGGCGATCACGTTCAAAAGCCAATCGGTTAAACGCACCGGTGACAAGGCCGGCGACGTGACCGGCGAGCTGACCATGCATGGCGTGACCCGGCCGATGGTTTTGCACGTGGAGCTGGTGAATAGTGCGACTAGCGAACGAACCCGGTGGAAAGTAATGACGGCGCCATTAAAGCGGCGCGAATTCGGATTATTGTTTGGAGGAACCGCCGAAGCCGTCTCCGGCATCAGCCAGGATGTGATGGTGAATATTGAAGTAGAAGCGAGGCATGGGCCGTAAGACCTAACCGCCTCCGGTTCTCGTACGTCAACCCAGCTACTTCGATTTCGTCGCACAGGAATTGAAGTGCCAGCGTTTTGGGACGCTTGTTCTTCAGTGTATTGACGACTCGGTTGAAGTAGCTGGGTGCGTTCTCAGGGGATTATACCGCCCGGGCCTAACGGCGGCTCCGGCCGTTCCGGCCGATTACCACCGCCACCTTTGTGGTGGTGACGCCGGCCACCCTGTGGATCCTTTGCCGGTTTCACATCACGTAGCTTGAGGTTCTGTTTCTTTTTCACGTTGCCTTTCCTGCTTTCTGTCCTGCCTTTGTTGTAAAAGAGGGAAATTCGTTCGGACTGCGCACTGCGGAATCGAACCGCAGTGCCGTCCGTTCATCATCAGAAGCGGCTGTGACTGCCGTGATGATGTCGCTGATTCTTATTACCTTCGACTCCCACGGAGTTGAGGTTTTTGTTTCTGTTATGGCCTCCGCCGCCGCCACGCGGGTCTTTCTGCGGCTTCTGATCGCGGAGTTTCATGCTCTTCTTCGCTTTTGGCATTGTTTTTTAACTTCCTGTTTGTGGTTTGTTAGTTTGTCTGTACTGAGGCCAGACCCCCGAATTTGACGGTAGAGCGGGCTGATTTGGCCAGCCTATTCTTTCTCGTTGTTCGGTTTTTCTGGTGGCTCATTTTCACATACTCTGATCACCATTTATGCCATGTCCAAGGAAACCGGTCATCGCCGGTTCGAATTAGCATATCATGTTTATCACAAAGGGATTAACCTAGCTGGCCTAACTTGCCGAACGTGGTTCGGTTGGATGGGCAGGCCTCGATTTGAGACCGCGCTGGTCTCATTATGAGACACGTATTGGACTAAACAATTTCGAGCTCACAAAATGACCCGAATCAGCCGGTGAACAGACCCAACTCAACCTTTGATTCCAGTTAGGATAACCCCTTGTAAGAAATACCGTTGGGCGAAGAAGAATATGGCGATCACCGGAAGCATCATTAACACTGACCCCGCCATTAACATCCCCACCCCGGCGCTTGTTCCGGGTTGCAACGCTTGGATTTGGAATGCGTACAGACCAAACGAAAGGGGATAGAGCCGTTGATCACTCAGATAGATCAGCGGCCCCATAAATTCGTTCCAGGTGCTGAGAAAACTGAAGATCGCGACTACCGCCAATGCCGGTTTGATCAAGGGCAGAATAATGTGCCAGTAGATCCGTAGAAATCCGCATCCATCCAGACGGGCGGCATCCTCGAGATCACGTGGAACGCCTTTCATGAACTGACGGATCAGAAAAACGCTGAACGCGGTCGCAAAAAAGCTCATGACCCAGAGCGGCTTCAACGTGTTGTACCAGCCGAGCTTTTGAAAAATGAGAAACTGAGGAATCATCGTCACCTGCGGCGGAATCATCATTGTGCCGAGAAGAACACCGAACGCGACAGTGCGACCGGGCCAGTACAATCGGGCGAAGCTGTAGGCCACCAGCGAACAACTGAATACCGTTCCAATAACATTGAGCACAACCAGAAACACGCTTGTCGCGACATAACGACTAAGTGGAATGTAATCGGAGGTCAGCCGATAATTGTGGAGAATTTTGGCGGCCCAGGCCTGCAGCCAGTTTCGCCGCGCCAATTCGAGCGTGAGCTTCAACCGGTTCGTTCCGCTAACGAATTGCGGGCCGGTGGAAATCGGCCGCAGCAGCGTCCAGGTCCGGATCTTGTCCGGCCGGTCATCGGGCCCGGGCTCCTGCCAGGTCGCGACCATCCAGTGAACGTCCGCGTCATCGACCGGACGTTCCGCGCGATATCGGGTTCCGTTTTTCTCTATGAACAAATTGACGGCATGCCAGGTGTCATCATTTTGGAGATAGAATTGAACGCGATGTAAGCGCGAAACTGGGAAGGGGACGTTAAAAGTTTGTGTCAGCTGGACCTTATTTCCGGTGTTGAAGTCGTAATGGATTTCGGCGCGCGCGTCCGAGCCGCTTCCGGTTTGGACGAGGCTGGTTTGACCATCTCCGCCGATTTGCCAACCGCTAGCTGCCTGATCTGGAGCGATTAATTGGATTTCTTGCAGATCGTAGGAGCGAGCACGGACTTGGCCGAGACAAAACACTCGTCGGAGTCGAGCCGCCGTTTCTTCCACCAGGGCCGGACTTATGGCGTCGTTAATTAACCGGTGTAGTTCAATTCCTGATTTTTTCCAATCGTTTGGCGGAAAAACGGTTAGGCATTGTTTGTAAATTCCGAGCTCCAGTTGTTTCATCAACCGGGCGTTATCGACATCCGGCGGTAGCGGGTAATTTCCGGAGTGGAGATTGTCTTCGATAATTCGCAATGCCTCTTCGCGCCGCGGACCATCGACGTCGGCAAAGAACCGATCGTCCACGTAGGGGGAGCGCGATACTGGCCGGGGACCCTCTGGCAATCTGCCCGGATGATCGCTGAAAAGTTCCCGCTCGAGCTTGGCCGAGGTAAACGCCATCCAAATGAAAGGCCAGGCGAAAACGACGGCACCGGCAAGGAGAAGGCAATAAATGGCGGCAGTTCGAATTTTCATCGCGGAGCGGCTTTCGTTACCAACCGTGTTAAACGCTCAACGCCCAACTCGCAGCTTCTGAATTGATCGTTGGACGTTGAGCGTTGAGCGTTGAGCGTTTGCAGCCGCATTCTACTCTTCGTAATGCACCCACCTCCTCGATAGGCGCAGTTGCAGCATGGTTAGGCCAAAGACAGCCAGAAACAGAAACCAACCGAGAGCCGACGCGTAACCCATTTGCAAAAAGCGGAACGCATGGTTGAACAGGTGGTAGGCGTAAAACAGCGTCGAATCCACCGGCCCGCCCTGGGTTACGATGAATGCCTGAGTGAAGATTTGCAGCGTAGCGATCAGACCCATGATCAGATTGAAAAACGTGTAGGGCGTTAGCAAGGGCAGGGTAATGTGGCGGAAACGCTGCCAGCCGGTCGCCCCGTCGAGCGCGGCGGCCTCGTAGTAAGTTGGGCTAATGCCGCGCAACCCGGCCAGCCAGATGATCATTCCGCCGCCGGCGGCCCACAAACCCATGAGGATTAGCGCTGGCTTACTGGTGTGCTCATCTTGAAGCCAGTTAGGGCCGTGAATCCCAATCGCCGCCAGCAGATTGTTCAACAGCCCAATCTGGGGATTGAGAATCCAAATCCAGAGAATACTGGATGCCACCGCTGGCATGATCGACGGCAAATAAAATAACGTGCGCCAGATCGGGATACCGCGGATCTCCTGGTTCAGCAGTAGCGCCATCCCCAGGCTTAGCGCCATGCCTAACGGAATGCCGATCACCATAAACCCGGTGTTCCTTCCAAATCGATTTCCAAAACAGCGGATCCCGCCGCAGCATCCATTCGTAGTTTGCCAGTCCAACCAGCCGCGCTGGATTCAGAATGTCGTAGTCGCAAAAACTAATGACGATGGAGAAAAGAAGCGGACCACCGGTGAACAAGAGAAAGCCGACAATCCAGGGACTGGCCGAAATCCAACCGCCCCACCATTGGGAACGAAAATAGCCGGTCCGGCCGGCCGAATCGCGCCGGTGTGTATCCCACCAAAACACCGCGATGATCGCGCCGATTATGAGCAAGGCGTATAACCATAAAAAATATTTCCAGGGCACAACTGGCCCGCGCGGCGGTCCGAGCGCGCGATCAAGGGCGCGTTGCACGACCTTGGTGCTTTCATTCAACGCGGTTTGCGCTGACATTTTATGAAAGATCGCATTTTCGGTGGCGCGTTTTTGCTCATTGAACAAAAGTTGCCCGACCGGTGTGACCGGCCGAATCGGCGACCGTTCCAGCAAATCGTTCAGCAACTTTGCGCCATCGCGTACTTTGGGTTGGATGAGCGGATTATTCGCGATGTAATTTGAGAACAGCCATTCGTTGATTTTCCGGTTCGAGTTTTGTGTCGGCACATAGATGCGGCCGATGCTTTCGAGCCGTGTCCGTTCACTATTGCCGATAATCTCAATGGCACGCTGGCTACACAGGAAGCGCAACAATTCCCACCCGGCTTGTTTATGTTGTGCGGTTGATGGGATAGCGTAACACCAGCCGCTGACCCAGCTGATTGGCTGTCGTCCGGCGGCCAGCGCCGCCGCTGGCATCGGAGGCAACGCCACCGCATAATTCAGATCGCGACCAAATTGGGCCAGAACTTCGGGAAAAATCCAATAGCCATCGATCTTCATTGCCACCCGGCCTTGCACAAATGGATCGACCTCACCTGGCGCGACGCTCAATCGACCGGATTGGATGCCGCCTTGAAAGGCATAAGCCCGTTCTGCTCCGCCAATTGAATCGTAAAGTCGGGTCATCCAATCCAGCGCGCTAACGACAGGCGGCGAATTCATAGTGCAAAACCGGCGATCGGCACTGAGAAATTCGCCGCCATTCATCCAACTGTAGAGATAAAGCCAGGCGTTACCGAAGTTAGGCGCGAAACCCAGTATCTTGATCACGCCGCGCGAGTCGCGCTCGGTCAGTTTGACTGCCATTTCTCCCAGCTCCTCCCAGGTTTTTGGCGGGCGCGCTTCGCCCTTGGCATCGACGTAGCCGACTCGCTTGAGCAAGTCCTTGTTATAAAAGAGCGCCCGATCATCCACGTCCGCGGGAACGGCATAAGTGCCGCGCTCTGCAGTTACCGGATTTTCGTAAACCACCTCGTCCCAGCACGACTTATAGAAGTTTTCCGGCCGGACGGCCTCTGCCGCACCGGTCTGAGCGTCGGCCGCCAGAAAATCATCGAGCTTGGAGAATGCACCTCGAGCCGCCCATTCCGTAATCGCGTAACGGTCGAATCGAATCAGGTCTGGCGGGACTCCACCGGCCACACTCACCAAAAACCGAGTTGGATCGGCTGTTTGATCGGCCGAAGCATTTTGTCCGGTAACGATGCGATAAATCGGATGCGCCGGATTCCGCCGGTGCGCTTCACGACTTTCCGACTCGAAGATCCGAAAGGCATCAGTGAGTGCGGCGATTTCAGTTCCGGCCTGGGCGAGATAGGAAATTTCAACAACCCCGGACTCGTTAGGCCGAATCGCCCGACCAGGCGAAAGAAGCCAGAGACTGAAGCCAAGCACGCCGGCGACCAACACAGTTTTCCAAGCCTTCATCCGATGGTGGGAGCGAACATCGGACGGTCCGAGCCGGACTGGCAAGCGCCGAACGTCGAACATCGAATCATTTGCTGTCTAAATCTAAGCGGGGCATTGCGACTGGTGAATCGAGATCTCGGAGCTTTCGATTGTCGACCTATTGCACCCATTCTCATACACTATCCCTTGACAGCGGAGCTGCCATAGGCGCCATATATGGTAGAAATGGTTATTGCCCTCACCTGGCTCGGCCTAGGCTGTTGGGTGGTCTGTTTCTGGTGGATGCACCGCATTTCGGCACGGCAGGACGCGTTGCTGAAGGAGCTTCACGAAATGACCGGGCGGATAGAACAGTTCTCTAAAGCGGAGCATGAGCTGATTCAGGAAGTCCATCCTCAGGTCAGTGAAATCAAGGAGCGGGTGGAGACCGTGGCCGAAGCAGTGGGAACCGAAAATGCAAAACAGCCAAGGAATCGACCGTTAGGCTAAAATGGATATCACGCCGCTTGGAGATTCGGCTTTGATCCTACGCGTCAGCCAGAGGTTCGATGACGCGCCGGATAAGACACTCGACGAGGTTCTTGGCTATTATAACTTCCTGCGGCGAGCCGATCTTCCTGGTGTTTATGAGGTGGCGCCATCCTACACCACGGTTGCGCTATTCTACGATCCGGGCCAGGTCGTCGCCGCCGGTGCCGATCCGGGTGGCGTTTTTGAATGGGTCGCGGCCCGCGTTCAAACCGAAATCGCTAACGCCAACATTCGTCTGAAACGATCACCGGCCAGCGCCATCGAAATACCGACTTGCTATGATCAAAAGTTCGCTCTCGACCTCGACGAGGTGATGAACCACGTCGGGCTTTCCGCCGAAGAGGTGATCGAGCTGCACTCTTCGGCCAATTATCGGGTCAGCTGTCTTGGTTTTACTCCGGGCTTCCCTTACTTGAGTGGACTTCCACCGGATTTAGCCATGCCCCGGCGACCGGTTCCGCGCAAGAAAGTTCCGGCCGGCTCAGTAGCGATTGGAGGTAATCAAACCGGCATTTATCCAATGGCCTCGCCCGGAGGATGGAATGTCATCGGTCGCACCCCGATTCGGCTGTTTACCCCGAGCAAAAATCCACCGGCGCTTCTCTGCCCGGGTGATAATGTACGTTTCCGGCCCATCAGTCGTGCCGAATTCGAGGACCTCGCTGGTTAGGCCGGTATGCGATTTGGTATGAGGCTAACGGTTCGCCAGCCAGGATTTTTTACTCTGGTGCAGGATCTCGGCCGGTTCGGATTTCGCCGATATGGTGTTTCCCTGGGAGGCGCGCTCGATCCCCACGCGCTCCGCATCGCTAATCTTTTGGTTGAAAATGACGAAGCCGCGGCCGGTTTGGAGATTACGTTAGGCGGCTTCCGCGGTGAGTTCGAAGATCGCCGGCTGGTAGCCTGGTGCGGCGGCGGTTTTGATGTTCGGATCGGAACGGAATCACTGCCCGCGGGTCATGTCGGCGCGATCGACGCTGGCGAAGAACTGGTCGTTAACCCTCCAAAAGTTGGATGTCGTGCCTGGTTGGCGATATCCGGAGGAATCGCCGTGCCGAAGGTTCTGGAAAGCCGGTCTACTGATCTCAGAGCTGAGTTTGGCGGATTGGACGGCCGCACCCTTCGATCGGGCGATGTCATACCGTTAGGTCCGCAAACAAACGGCGCCGAGGACTTATCCAATCTATTGAGCAAAGAACGCGTGTCCGGCTGGAGCGCACCCGCAAACTGGACATCAACCGCAGAGGATTCGCCGACCCTGCGGTTCGTGCGCGGACAGGAGTGGAACAATTTCGATATTTCTGCCCACCAGAACTTCCTCGAAAACGCTTTCACCGTGTCCGCCGATTCCGATCGGATGGGTGCCCGATTGGAAGGTCCTTTCCTTTGGCGAACCAACATCGACGATTTGATCTCGGAGGCGGTGGCGCCAGGAACCGTTCAAGTTCCACCTAACGCCAAACCGATTCTGTTGCTCGGTGATTGCCAGACCATCGGTGGATATCCGCGACTGGCTCATGTCATTATGGTTGATATGGCGAGCGCCGCGCAATTGCGGCCGGGCGATATTGTTCGGTTCCGCGAAGTGTCCTTAGCAGAAGCGCATCGGCTATTGTTTCAACGCGAACGGGATCTTGGGCTTTTCCGGGTTGGTCTCGAGGCGCGGGCGGCATGAAATTGACTGTCGATCTCAACTCGGACCTTGGAGAAGGTGCGGGTTCAGACGATGAATTATTGGCGCTCGTTAGCTCGGCCAATATCGCATCCGGATTTCACGCCGGTAACGCCGATACTATGCGCGCTGCAATCTCCGGTGCTCACAGCCGCGGAGTCGCGGTTGGAGTGCACCCGAGCTTGTTCGACCGCGAGAATTTCGGACGCAAGGAGTTACCGATTAGTTCTGAACAGGTCTACGACATCGTCAACTTCCAGATAGGCATATTCCAGGCGATCGCCCAAAACGCCGGTGTCAGAGTACAGCACGTGAAACCGCATGGCGCTCTATATAATATGGCCGCCCGTGATTTACGGTTGGCCGAGCCGATCGTCCGCGCGATTCACGACGTCGACCCGACACTTCTTCTGTTCGCGCCGGGGTCTAGTGCTTTGGCAGCGGCCGGCCAAGCTCGCGGCCTAACCGTCGTTGCCGAGGTGTTTGCCGACCGCGGTTACAGGAAGGACGGATCGTTAGTTCCGAGGGATCAACCCGGAGCGCTGCTGAAAGATCCAGAGGCAGCAGCGACGCGGGTGGTCCGGATGATTAAGGAAAGGAAGGTCCGCTCCATCGATGGTTACGACAGCGACATCAGCGCCGAAACCGTGTGCGTGCACGGCGACACGCCTGACGCGGTCGGCTTTACCCGCGCGCTCCGGCAGAAATTGGAGGAGCAGGGGGTGGAGATTCGCGCGCCGGCCGCTGCCACAGCCAGATTAGACTCATAGGACCTCCAGGTCAGTTACCATCTGTTCCTCTGTTAGATGACCACCGACACTTCGCGGTTAGAGCGCCGACTTGGGGTTCTCGATGCCACCATGATCGTCATGGGGTCGATGATTGGCTCAGGGATTTTTATTACCTCGGCGGAGTCAGCGCGGCTGATTGGTGCGCCCGGATGGCTTCTGTTGGCCTGGGCGATTGCCGGTCTGATGACGATCACCGGCGCGCTGTGCTGCGCGGAGCTGGCTACGATGATGCCGCGGGCTGGAGGAGTTTACGTTTTCTTGCGCGAAGCTTACGGGCCGGCGTTAGGCTTTCTTTATGGCTGGACGCTTTTTCTGGTGATCCAGACCGGGACGATTGCGGCCGTTGCCATCGCCTTTGCGAAATTCCTTGGCGTGTTCGTTCCGGCAATAGCTCCGGACCGTTACGTGATCGCCCCGATGTCGATTACTCATCAATACGCGGTCAGTGTTTCCACCGAACAACTGGTAGCGGTATCGCTGATTTTCTTCCTCACCTGGACTAATACGCGCGGATTGGAAGTTGGCCGGATTGTTCAAAACATTTTTACCCTAACGAAATCCGCGGCGCTAGGTGCGGTGGTCATTATCGGATTGGGTTTGGGCTGGAGCGTAAATTCGGCGGCTCGCGCCTCGCACTGGTGGAATTCATTTGCCAACGGATGGAATCCACACGTCGCCCAACCAGGTCTAACGGTGGTCGGGGCTCTCGGTCTCGCAGTGTTGTTCGGCAAAGGAATGGTCGGTCCGTTATTTGCCCAGACGGCGTGGACTAACGTCACCTTTGTTGGGAGCGAAGTTCGCGATCCCGGTCGTAACCTCGCCCGAGCACTGCTCTATGGGTGCGCAATCACCGTCGTTTTGTACGTCCTCGCGAACCTTGCTTACGTCGCTGTTCTCCCGTTCGAAGCGATCGAACACGCACCTCAAAATCGGGTTGCGGTCGCGATGATGAACGCTGTCTTCGGGCATCCCGGCGCCATTTGCATGGCCGCGGCTATTATGATTTCGACTTTTGGATGCGACAACGGACTGATTTTGGCTGGGTCGCGGGTCTATTACGCCATGGCACGGGATGGGTTGTTCTTCCGGCGAGTTGCATCGACTAACAAGTTTCATGTGCCGGCGGCCGCGTTGGTGGCGCAGGCAATTTGGACGGCGTTGTTAACACTGCCGCGCACCGTGTCAGCTCATCCAGCTACGCGCGCCCTCACTTATGGAAACGTCTACACTCAATTGCTCGAGTACATCGTTTCGGCAGACCTGCTTTTTTACGTCCTGTTGGTTGCCGGTGTTATGGTGCTGCGAAAAACGGCTCCGGCGACGGATCGGCCCTATCGAACGTGGGGATATCCGCTGATTCCAATCGTTTCGATGATAGTAGCAGCATTCTTGACTCTCGATCTGGCATGGCTTGCGCCCACCACTTCGGGGATCGGTATCTTGATCGTGCTAACCGGAGTGCCAATGTATTTTCTCTGGCAAAGGCGAACCTGAAGTAACCGCAATGCATGGCGGCACACGTCTCGCCCTGCCGGCCGTTATTGTCAGGCCAATGTCCGCCTAGGATATTTTATTCTTTGCGACCCGTGGCCGCAACGCCGCGGAACTGGCCGCCGTTTCGGCTCGCCAGCATCGTCAACATCTCGCGTTCATCTTCGCGCTCGGCCCCGGTGAGATAATAGATTACATGGACCCGGGCCGAGGTGCGGAGCGTCTTCTGGCCGTCAGCTGCCACTTTGAAGATGTCCTCAGCCGGAATCGGTTTCATCCCATGTCCGTGCTCGGCGATCGTCGCGTTTCCATCGGTTAACATATAGATCACTTCGGGCTTCAATCGAAACGCCGCTTCGAGGGCGAGATCGTGGCGGGTACCGCCAGCTTGTCCTTTTTTTGCCTTGGCCGTCTTCATGTCGACGTGTTGCTGAATGTGCTCGATCGCCACGCGTTTGTTTTCTTCTGTCGCCGGAATCAGTTCGGGTTTCCACGATTGGGCGCTGCCCGCCCAGCGAACAATTCCGAATTGCACATTCGATCCGAGATTTTGGACGAGGTGAATCGCTTCTTCGCGAACTGTCTGGAAGTTCTGCTCTTTTCCATGCTTGACCAGTTTCCCGCTGTCAGCGTCGCCGGTGCGGGTGAACATTGAATCTGATACATCAATCATGATAACGACGCTGCTGCTCCGATCGCGGATGCCAAAGAAGTTGATTGCCGCGCCCGAACCTGTGCCCGCCATCGATCCGATGATTCCGGGTCGAGTAAGCGCGCTATTCTGGCCGGCCGAACCCATCAACGGCGGCGGAGTAGCATTTTTTGCAACGGTAACTTCCGGGATTGGCGGCAGTTCCACTTTTGTCGCGCCTTTACTCAGAATTCGCTTTGGAATTGCCGCCGGCGCGGTCTTCATCTTTTCGTGAAGTTGAACCCGGTGTTGGATCGCTCGTTCGCTTGCGTTCGGCGATTTTGGACCGGCGTTGAATGTTAGCTTTCGATTGCTATATCGGGATACGACCACGTAAGCGGCGCCAATTCCAAAAACGAGGTGAACACCAATGCTGATCACCAAAAACGAGCGCTTCTTCCACCACCGGCGTGTGGACGACGAATTTTGCGGTGGTTGTGCGATCATCCTGGGTTCTGCCAAAATCGACTCGTTAGGCATTGTAGATCGGATCTGTAGGGTATTGGACTACGCCAGCGAATTCAATCCTTCAACCGCTAAGGAGCGGCAGTTTGCATCCGCCGATTAAGGGCAATTCCGCGACTACGGGACCGACGCCGTTCTAAAACGATTACTCCAACACGCCAGCCTCCGCGTTACAAAACCGTCGCTCGTTTGAAGCTTCGGACGTTACCCGAGGCTGATTGAGTGCGAATTCGCCGAGCTCGAGCCCGGTTCAGTGCGGACTTGCATCGGCCGGCAATCTGGGGAGTTATAGGAAGAGAAAGCCGATGGCCAAGACAACCAAAGCGCGGATTCTGCACGTCGACGACAACCAGGACACGCGTCTACTCATGGCAGCCGTGCTTGGCGATGCGCAATACGGGGTAATGACCGCCGGTACTGTGTCGGAAGCAATGCAGTTGGCCAAGGAGATAGAGTTCGATCTATTCATTCTCGATATCCGACTCGAAGACGGTACCGGCATTGAACTTTGCCGGCAGCTTCGGGAAGTGCAGCCAAACGTTGGCGTCCTCTACTATTCAGCTTACGCCAGCGACGCCGAGCAACAGAAAGCGCTCGCGATTTGCGGGGACGCCTATTTGCGAAAACCGGTCGGAATCGCTGATTTGGAAGAAGCCGTAGCGAACCTCCTTGCGAAAAAGGGTGTAGGTGTCGAGAAGACTCCCGGCAACGCCGAGAGCGCGGCCGCTACCCAGCCGCCAGCTTGAGATAGGTCGAACACGATCTATCGGCTCGCGCCATTTCCGTTTCGAACAAAATCAGCGATTGCTGTCGTGAATACTTTTCCGAAATCCCTCAGCTTTTGTTTTCCAACTCCCGGAACTCGCTCGAACGCGGAGATGGTGGTCGGATAAGTGCGCGCCATTTCACGCAGCGAGACGTCCGAGAAAATCACGTATGCGGGGACGTCGCGTTCATCAGCCAATTGGCGACGAAGCGTCCTCAACTGCTCGAAGAGCTGCTCGTTGCATTCGATCTGACCAACCGGCCGTTTGCGCAGCTTCCGAGATTTCGGCTCGGATAGTTTCGTTAGGGTAATCGGCTTTCGCTGCTTCAGGGTAGCCATTCCAGCAGGCGTAAGATGGAGCGTCGCAAATCTTCCAGGCGCAGTGCTAACGAAGCCAAGCCGGGTCAGCTCTCGGCCGATGGCCTGCCACGATTCTCGAGTCACATCGGCGCCAATTCCATAAGTAGAAATCGAGTCGTGTCGGCGTTGCCGAATGGCGTCCGTATCCGCACCAATTAACACCTCGACGACATGGTTCAGACCAAATCCGAACCCGCTTTTTTGCTGAATCCGATGAACACACGAAAGAAATTTCTGTCCGAGAACGGTGCCGTCAAAGGTTTCACGCGGCTCCAGGCAGTTGTCGCATCCGCTGCAAGGCTCGGAAAGTGTCTCTCCAAAATAGCGCAGTAAGGTGGCCCGCCGGCAATCGCGTGTTTCGGCATAGCCGACCATGGTGCGCAGCTGCTCATGGGCGGTAGTTTGTTCGGCTTCAGTTTTGTCTTCGATGAAACGTTTCTGTTTAACGACATCGCCGACGCTAAACAGCAACACGCAATCTGCCGGCAGGCCATCGCGTCCGGCACGTCCGGTTTCCTGATAGTAACTTTCCAGGTTTTTCGGCAGATCGTAATGAACGACGAATCGGACGTTCGGTTTGTTAATTCCCATCCCGAAGGCAATTGTCGCGGTAATCACCCGAATGCGGTCGCGCAAAAAATCTTCCTGTGCGCTGGCCCGATTGACCACTTCCAGACCGGCGTGATACGGTTTGGCGCTGATCCCATCGGCCTGTAGCTTTTTGGCCAGAGATTCGGCACTCTTGCGGCTGGCGCAGTAGACAATACCGCTTTCGTTAGGCCGTTCCCGAATGATACCGAGGGTTTGGTCGTAAGGTGATTCCTTGGCCAGGACCCGATAGGTCAAATTAGGCCGGTTAAAACTTGCTACATAGCACTGCGGATCGCGCAGCTTCAGCTGCTTCAGGATATCAGTTCGAACCCGCTCGGTGGCGGTCGCAGTCAGCGCCATGACCGGAATGTCCGGCAAATGAGTACGCAGCTTTTTTAGTTCACGATATTCCGGTCTGAAATCATGGCCCCATTCACTGATGCAATGTGCTTCATCAATCGCGATCTGAGCGATGTTCCAGTTCAGCGCCCGCTCCAAAAAACCGTCGAGCATGAGCCTTTCTGGAGCCACATACAGCAGTCGATATTCGGCGCGGTGCAATCCTCGCCACCGCCGACGCGCTTCGTCGGCGCCGAGACTGGAGTTGAGAAACGTAGCGGCGATTCCGCTGGCTTCGAGTGAATCGACCTGGTCCTTCATCAGGGCGATCAGGGGCGACACTACAATCGTGAGCCCATCCCGCAGTAGCGCTGGCAATTGAAAACAAACGGATTTGCCGCCGCCGGTTGGCATCAGCGCCAGCACATCACGCCCGGCCAGAGCATCCGTAACGATCTCTTCCTGCAGCGGCCGGAATTCGTCGTATCCGAAATATTTTTTAAGGGCGCTACGTAGATGCAAGGTTTCTGACGATCGGATTTTAGTTTGGGGAAGAACAGTATTGACAAGCGCGGGGTCAAAGTCATATCCGATTCTTAGGCTAATTGGAAATCCGTCCATAATCGTCAGGTTCGGTAGAAAGACTGGAGAAAATCCTTATGAAGCTGCCAAAAGTCTGCGGATTCCTTACTGTGGGTGTCACGTTTTGCATCGTGGCGGCCTCCTCGTCGGGGCAGGTGGTTCGCTCGGCCAGCGGGGCCAGTGCTGCCGATATCACCGCTGCACGTGATCTCTTCCGCACTGATTTGGGCGGCGGTACCACCGCCGGGGCCAATGGTTCTTTCGGTGGCGTCCGCCGTGAGATTAATTGGGATGGAGTTCCGGCCAACTTCTCCGCGCCCAACATGTTGCCTGCCACATTTTTCAATGTGAACTCGCCGCGCGGCGTGCTTTTCTCCACACCCGGCAGCGGATTTGAAGTGAGCAGCGCCACAACCGATAACGGAGTCGGTCAGCCCGCGGCCGCGAATTTCGGCAATATCGATCCAAGTTACTCCACCACTTTTTCCAGCTTCAGCCCGCAACGCCTCTTCACCTCGCTCGGCTCCAATATCACAGATATTAGCTTCTTCGTTCCGGGCACGAATAACCCGGCGTTGACTAGAGGCTTTGGAGTAGTCTTCAGCGATGTGGATTTGGCGAATGCTACTTCCGTGCAGCTGTTCGACGTCAATCATTCGCTGCTCGGAACGTTTTTTGCGCCGGCCCTGACTGGAAATCAGACATTCTCGTTCGTCGGCATCTCGTACCCGACACCGATTATTTCCTCGGTTCGGATTCTTGCTGGAAACACAACGCTTGGTCCGGGCGCGATCGACCAAGACGGAGATGTGGTGGATGTCGTTACAATGGATGACTTCCTTTACGGCGAACCGGTGGCAATCCCCGAGCCAACCACACTTGCGCTGCTCGCGATTGGTGGCGGGTTGGTTCTTCTTCGGTTTGCCCGGCGGCGACCAACCGGCGCCTAACCATTATAGCATCGGCAGCTCGCCGATGATTTTGGTCCCGACGGCTTAAGATTCAGAATTAGGCACTGCGCCGTTCTTTTATTGTCTGTAACAGCTCTGCAATCGCGTCGGTCCGCGGCTTCGCACCGAGATTTCCCTTGCCATGAACCCGGACACTCACTGCTCCTGCTTCCATGTCGCGTTTACCAATCACAAACATGGTGTGGACCTTCATTTCTTCAGCGCGCAAGATTTTGCCGTTGATTTTATCAGTGCTGAGGTCGATCTCGGCCCGAACATGGTGCGATCGCAGCTCGTTATGAATGTTGCGGGCGTAGTCCGTTAACGCCGGTTCATCGCCGATGGTCAGGATCCGCACCTGTTCCGGAGCCAGCCAAAGCGGGAAATTGCCGGCGTAATGCTCGATCAAAAACCCGATGAAGCGTTCGTGCGTGCCGAGCGGCGCGCGATGGATGCAGATCGGAATCTTTTCAACGTTGTCGCGGTCTTTGTAGCGAAGATTGAAGTTACGCGGCTGAGCGAAGTCGACTTGGTTCGTAGCGATGGAAAATTCGCGGCCGATTACGCTCCACGCTTGCACATCAATTTTCGGTCCATAAAACGCCGCTTCGTTGGGCACTTCGACATAGTTGATGCCTGAGCTCTTCAACACGTTGCGCGTCATGTCTTCGGTTTTTTTCCAAAGCTCGGGCTCATTAACGAATTTTTGCCCAAGCTTGGCCGGATCGTGGGTTGAAAAACGCATCAGATATTTTTCGATCCCGAACAATTTAAAATACTTCAGATACATGTCGTTGACGGCATTGAACTCGGACTCGAACTGTTCCGGTGTCATATAAAGATGGGCGTCGTTCATTTGCATCGAGCGAACCCGCATTAGTCCAAATAACTCGCCGCTCTGCTCGTATCGATAACAAGTCCCGTATTCCGCAAACCGCAGCGGAAGGTCGCGATAACTGCGCGGAACTGCTGCAAACAACTTGTGATGGTGCGGGCAATTCATCGCTTTGAGGTAGTACCGATCCATCGGCAATTCCGAGCGCATTTGGTCAGCCTTAGCGAGAATTTGATCCAGGGCCTCGCTGGTTAGGGGCTTCTCCAGCATTTCGTGAAATATTTCCGGGCGGCGCAAAGGTCGGGTTGCTTCGGCGCCTTCACCGACGAGTTCCATCGGCGGGAACATCGACTCCGCGTAGTAGGGAAGGTGACCGCTTTTCAGATAGAGACTTTCGCGCGCGATGTGTGGAGTCCGCACTCGCTCATAACCGGCAGCGAACTCCGTTTCCTTCGCCAGTTTCTCGAGTTCCTCGATCATCGCACCGCCGCGAGGCAGCCACAGCGGCAAGCCGGGCCCAACGTCATCATCTATTATATAGATCTGAAGCTCTTTCCCGAGCTTTCGATGATCGCGCTTCTTCGCTTCATCAAGCATGGCGAAATGGTCATCGAGCTCTTTTCGCGTCTTGAATGCGGTCCCATAGATCCGCTGCAGCTGCGGATTCTTTTCGTCTCCTTTGTAATAAGCACTGGCGACACTGGTCAGCTTGAACGCGCCGATGTTGCCGGTGCGCATCACATGGGGACCGGCACACAAATCGATGAAATCGCCATTCCGATAAAGCGAAATAGTTTCGTCTTCCGGAATGTTCTCGATGATGTCGACCTTGAATTTGCTGGGCTCGTTTCGATCGGTTAGGCTGGCAAGTCTGCCTTTGCGGCCAAGATCCAGCGCTTCGTGCCGCGACACCTCCATTCGCTCGAACGGATGGTTGGCTTTGATCTCTTTCTTCATCTCTGCCTCGATCTTCTCGAAATCTTCCGGCGAGATCCGATGGGACAAGTCAACGTCATAATAGAAACCATTTTCGACCGGCGGCCCGGCAGCGAACTGAGCTTCCGGCCAAATCCGCAAAATAGCCGTGGCCAGTACGTGCGCCGTCGAATGACGCAGCCGTTCGATGTCTGTCATCTGCGCGCGTTACTCTAACGTTTTGCGATCTTCCTGCATGAAAGCCGGTGAAATTAACCACGAAGGCCCTCGTTGTCACATCAGCCAATATTTTGCCGGAATAGTGCTGCGCTGGCTCGGTTAGTAGGCGCGATTGACCTCAATCATTATGGCGATTGGGTGAATCGCCGCTACCTTAGCCTGGGCGGCGTTTATCGACATGTTAGGAAAACCTATCCGGCTGACCTGTATTATGGCGATAGCGACAATATTAGCCTGCCAACGAACCGAGGTTACGGCCGACGATTATGGTGCTCAGCGCGAACGGATGGTCAAAGACCAGCTCGCGGCCCGCGGCATTACCGATGAGCGGGTGCTCGACGCGATGCGCAGCGTGCCGCGGCATGAGTTCGTTTCGGAAAAGTATCGCCATGAGGCTTATGACGATCATCCATTGCCAATTGGATACGACCAAACCATCTCGCAACCTTACGTGGTGGCGTTAATGACGGCGCAGCTTCGACCCGAACCGAATCATCGGGTTTTAGAAATCGGAACCGGTTCCGGATATCAGGCTGCTGTGCTCAGTAAATTGGTGGCTGAGGTTTACAGCATCGAAATCGTCGAACCGTTGGCGAAATCTGCCGAAGCCATATTGCAGCGGTTAGGCTGCAAAAATGTGCAGGTGAAGCTTGGTGATGGCTACAAAGGCTGGCCGGAACATGCGCCATTCGATTCGATTATCGTCACCTGCGCGCCGGATCACGTGCCGCAGCCGTTAGTCGACCAACTGAAAGAAGGTGGGCGAATGGTTATCCCGGTTGGACCACCGGTCGCCCAGGAGTTGTATGTGATGCAAAAGTCGAATAGCCAGTTACGGCAAAGCGTGCTGGTGGATGTGCGCTTTGTGCCGATGCAGCGAGCTAAGGCCAAATGACGAGTGACAAGTGACGAGGACGCACACCTATTCACCATTGGTCATCCGTCATTAGCGGCGGATGCCGCTACTTGATTTCCGCGAGCTTCTTCAGATCGAGTCGCTTCGCCCATTGCTGAAGCTCTTTTGGATCCTGCCCGGTGAGTTCGACTTGCACGAAATATCGTTTTGCGACCATCAACCATAAGGAGCCGTGCTTTCTCTCTGTTTCATAAGCTTCAAATCCCGGATTGCCTTCAACCGTGATCGATTTGCTGTATCCCTCTAGCGTTTCGCTGTTGTAATTCCAAGCCGCGGTCGTGGCGCTGGCGTATTCGGGATTCGCCGCCGAGTCCAGAATGCTAACTGCAGCGGTTGGCACATTGTCGCCATTTCCTTTCTTGTAGTCGCGGTGGACATTGGTAAGGGTGAATCCCCCAACCTCGGAAGTAGATCCTTCCGGTTCATCCGCGGTCCAGCCAGCGGGCGCGTCGGGCAACAGCGGAAGAAGTTTGTGGTAATCCACTACTTCCGGTGCGTCAGGCGCCGGAGGAGCCTGTCCGACTGCGAGTCGGACACCGCCGGTAAGACTGGCGCAGATAAAGATCAGCGCGGCAATGCGTGCGTTTGCGTAAATCTTTGCCATGGGGGCTCCCCTCACTTGCCCGTGTACTCGATTGACTTTGCCACGTCGGTTTGTCAAGACGCGAATCGTGACTGACCGACGCATCCGATGGATTTTATTCGGCGCCATCGTGCTCGGAGCGATCGCGGTACCCCTTTCGGCGGTGCACGAGCCCTTTGTCGATGCCTGGAGCTGGCGCCAAACCGATGTCGGTGCGATCGCGCGAAATTATTTTCACAACGGATTTCACTTTGCCTATCCGCAAATCGATTGGGCGGGCGCTTCCGCTGGATATGTCGGCACCGAATTTCCGATTCTACCGTTCATCGCCGCGCTTTGTTACAAACTTCTCGGGATCCACGAATGGATTGGTCGCAGCCAAAGCCTGATATTCTTCGCGTTGTCCCTGCCGTTCTTGTTTGCGGTGGTCAATCGAGTATTCGGCGAGGAATCCGCGACGTGGGGTTTGGTATTCTACGCTTTTGCCCCGCTTTCGCTGATGCTGGCCGGCTGTTTTATGCCAGACATGCCTGCCCTCAGTTTGTCGATTGTCGGCCTCTATTTTTTTATCCGGTGGGTTGAGACGGACAACTGGCTCTTGTTTGCCGGCTCGGCGATCACGCTGTCTCTGGCAATTCTCATCAAACTTCCGAGCGCTGTTATCGGCGCGCCACTGGCATGCGTGGCACTGGAGCGCATGGGGTTACAGGCATTGCGCCGGCCGGCACTGTTGGTATTTGGCCTTCTGGTTTTAGGGCCGTCAGCGGCATGGTATGCACATGCGGCTCACATCGCCGTGCGATTCTATCCGCATCACTTTTTTGGCGCGGGTGGCGTTCGGCTAATGTCACCCAGCTGGTATGCGAAAATTGCGGCGCGAATGATCACAGAGGATGTGACATTTGTCCCTTTACTGCTCGCAACAGCTGGATTGTTCGTGGCTGGCCGCTACGTCGCGGTGCGGTCATTTTTGTTTCACTGGTGGTTGGCGGCGATGGTTCTGTTTGTGATTGTCGTTGGATACGGCAACCGGCACTCCTGGTATCAACTTCCGCTGGTACCGATCATTGCCGCATTCGCTGCCAGCGCGGTGGCGTTTTTCCGAATGAAATTGCGGAGGCGGCCGATGATCGCGGGGGCTTTCGTTCTGCTCGTGGTCGCCGGTTTTGGCCTGCAAACGTACAGCGCAACCAAGAACCTTATGGCGCCTGCGACGGCAGATTTGCGGATGCTGGGACTTGCGTTGAAGCAGCTTACGCCGCCAGGATCATTCATCATAACGGCCGACTACGGGATTCCGACTGCTTTATATTATGCCGAGCGCAAGGGTTGGCATTTTACGGAGAACAACGCGATCTATAACGGACATCCGGCCTCGAGTGCAGCAGCGATTAGTGATCTCGAACATCTCCGGAAAGAAGGTGCAACCCATATCGCTTTTTATTCGGGAACAGTCTGGTGGCTCGACTATTACGAACAGTTTACCCGGCACTTGGTTGAGACATCTGATCACGTGGAGAAAACTTCGGCCTATCAGGTCTTCATGCTGAGGCCTTGGGCGCAGACAGGATTCGATAATCAGTCCAAGTCTGGTAGCGTCGTGTTATCGTCGCCTCAAGAAAAGTGCGACAGCCACCCACTACCGCTACAGTAGAACAATGACTGCAGCTGACCAGGGCTTAAAGATTCGTTGGGCGACCCCTGAGGATGTGCCGGTGATCCGGCAGTTGATCCAGGATCTGGCAATCTATGAACGTGCGCCTAACGATGTCACTGCTACCGAGGAAGGGCTGCTCGATGTGTTGTTCGGCGATAAACCGGCGGCTGAAGTTCGATTGGCTTATGAACACGCTATTCCGGTCGGTTTTGCCGTGTTCTTTCACAATTTCTCCACCTGGCTTGGCCGGCCGGGGTTATATCTTGAAGACCTCTTCGTAAAACCTGAGCATCGGGGCAAGGGTTACGGTCGTGCGTTGCTGGTCGATCTGGCCCGTATTGCGCGGGAGCGCGGCTGCGGCCGAATGGAATGGGCGGTCCTAGATTGGAACGATCCGGCGATTCAGTTTTATCGGAAACTGGGCGCCAAGCCGAACGATGAATGGACAATTTATCGCCTAACAACTGACGGAATTGCTGCTCTGGCAGAAAGCGGCAGCGCGGTAAAATAACCGGGACCGGGGATACATGGCACGCCGACCGGCCAAAATCGAGGATTACGGTTTCCTCAGTGATACCCAAAGCGGGGCACTCGTTAGTCGCGATGGGTGCGTGGACTGGCTCTGTCTGCCGCGTTTTGATTCACCCGCTTGTTTTGCGTCACTGCTGGGCGAAGCCAAGAACGGTCATTGGCGGTTTTTCCCGGACACGGAGAAAGTCGAAATCACCCGGCGTTATCGGGGCGACACGCTGATTCTCGAAACGGAAATGAGAACTGATAGCGGCGCGGTGCGGCTGATCGATTTCATGCCACCGCGAGGTACCAATCCCGACATCGTTCGAATCGTTGAGGGAGTGGACGGAGAAGTGAACATGCACATGGAACTGATCATCCGGTTTGAGTACGGATTACTCATTCCATGGGTTCGGAAGGCTCATGGCGGCTTGGAAGCGATTGCCGGGCCGGACGGATTAATTCTGCGCACGTCGGTGAAAACGCGGGGCGAAAACCTAACCACAGTCGCAAACTTCACGGTAAAGAAAGGCCAACGTGTGCCTTTCGTGTTGACCTGGTTTGCATCGCACCTGACGCCGCCTCGACCGGTCGATCCCGAACACGCCTTACGTGACACCGAGCAATTTTGGACCGGATGGGCTAGCCATTTTCAGTTTGAAGGTCCGTGGCGAAACGAGATTTTGCGTTCGCTGCTTGTCTTAAAAGGACTGACCTACGCACCGACGGGTGGATTGGTGGCGGCAGCGACGACGTCACTACCGGAACGGGTCGGAGGCGTGCGCAATTGGGATTATCGCTATTGCTGGCTCCGTGACGCCACGTTCACTTTGCTGACTCTTCTCCAGGTCGGCTTTCATGAAGAAGCTAACGCATGGCGGCAATGGCTTTTACGCGCTATCGCGGGCAGCGCCGCTCAAATGCAGATCATGTACGGAGTCAAAGGCGAGCGTTTGCTCGATGAAAGGGAGATTCCATGGTTGTCCGGTTATGAGAACTCCAAGCCGGTCCGGGTCGGCAACGCCGCTTCCAATCAATTCCAACTGGATGTTTTCGGCGAAGTTCTTTTGGCCATGCATCAATCGCAAGTCGCTGGTTTGAAAACAGAAGAACCGGAGTGGCGTTTGCAGCTCGAGCTGATGAGATTTCTGGAATCGAACTGGGACAAGCCCGACGAAGGAATCTGGGAAGTGCGGGGCGGTCGCAAACATTTCACCCACTCGAAAATGATGGCGTGGGTGGCATTCGACCGGGCAATCAAGCTCGCGCAAGAGTGCAATTGCGCGACTAACGATCACATTGAGCGCTGGGCGAAAATCCGCGATCAAATTCACCGCCAGGTTTGCGAGCGCGGTTACAACCCGGCCAAAAAGGCGTTCACCCAGTTTTATGGATCCGATGCGCTGGACGCCAGTTTACTAATGATGCCGAGGGTCGGTTTTCTTCCCCCAACTGACCCGCGTGTTCGTGGCACGATCGAAGCCATTGAACGCGAATTGATGGAAGATGGCTTTGTTTTGCGGTATCGCGTTCACGACGAAAACGTCGATGGTTTACCCGGACGGGAAGGCGCTTTCGTGCCGTGCTCGTTTTGGCTCGCCAATTCGCTTTACATGATTGGACGCGAAGCCGATGCCAAAAAAATGTTCGAACGATTGCTGACCCTGCAAAACGATCTTGGATTGCTGTCGGAAGAATACGATCCGACCGCCAAACGGCAGCTAGGTAACTTTCCGCAGGCTTTTACTCACCTGGCTTTGGTTAACTCGGCGCGGCTGATTAGCGGCGCTGATAAGAGCTGGCGACGAGAGTCGTAAATTATTGTTTTGCCTTATAAACAATGTGACCAGGAAGAGGAAGAGAGGTTAGGTTGTGCGTGCTTCGCTAGATGAGACTAACCGCCTAACCAAGTCTTCAATCGTAACAATACCCTGCAACTTCTGCTGGCGGTCGCGTATTGCCGCTAACCCCAACCGGGCTGCGCGCAATCTTTGGACAACCCGGTAGGCCGGTTCGTCTTCATCGACACTAACGATTCGCCGGGTGTAATGACTCAATGGTTTTTTTCCATTCTTCTCAAGAAGCACATCCAGCACGTTCACCAGACCCTGGACTTCGCCGGTTGAAGAAATGACCGGAAGCCGATCAACGCCCGACGCTGCGCTGAGCGAGAGCGCATCGCCAATCGGGGTAGTCGGTTGGACCGCCAGCACTTTTGATAACGGCACCATCACGTCCCGAGCTTTGATCCCGCCAAAATCAACTACGTTATGAATCATCGCTCGTTCGGTGGCACTGATCGCTCCTTCGCGCTCACTTTGAGTCGTGATTTGTTTGAATTCTTCGCGAGCAGCAAAAAGTCGCACGGCGCTGGCACGCCGCGGAAGCAGCCATCGACCGACACGGCTTCCGAGTTCGAGAACGGGCCACAACAGCGCCGATGCAAACTCCAGGACCCCAGCGAGCCGGGCCAACGCGCGAAACGGGAACCTGCGGAAGAGCGACTTGGGCAAAACGCCCAGGAGAAATAAGTAAACCGGCAAGGCTGCCACCAGGGCAAACAGAAATCCGAGATATCCGAACGCGCGAACCAGCTGACGGGTTAGCAACAATAATCCAATGATGTTGGCTCCATTCGTTACCAGCACGACCGTCCCTAATAACCGCTCCGGCTGTTTCAAAAGCCGATTCAGCCGTAGCGCAGCCGGAACCCGCCGTTTTACATTACGACGGAGCCTAACCGGATCGATTGCGAGCAAGCCGCTTTCGATGCCGCTGAAGAAGAACGAAATAATCCAACAACAGGCAATGATGATGGCGACGTTCATAAATTTTCGGTGCCATTACCGAAGGCAGCATCGCCGCTTGGTTCGCTGGCTGTTGTTTTTTCCAGCATCATCTCCTCAATTCGTTTCCGACTTGCCCGCCGAATAGTGATGGCCAGGCGGGGCAGATCCAACTGCGTTCCGGAAGGCGGCAGATACCCAAGCCGATTGAAAACGAATCCGCCAATCGTATCGATTCCTTCGGCTTCAAGGTCGAACCCGAGGTGTTCGCTTAGATCGTCCAGACGGGCGTTACCGCTAACCAAAAACTTGCCCGGTTCAATCGGCTCGATGTAGAGGTCGGCGTCGCCGCGGGGCCAGGCGTCACCCAATATTTCTTCGACGATATCATTGAGAGTGATGATCCCTTCAGTGCCGCCAAACTCATCCACCACCACGGCGAGGCCTTGAGCATGACTCAGAAACAACTTTAACAGATCGAATGCCCGCATCGTTTCCGGAACAAACGAAGGCAATATTAAGTTCTCGGTATAGTGATCCGACGGATCCAGCAGGAACGATTTTACGTCGATGATCCCGAGAATCTGGTCGGGCGTATCGACGTAGACGGGCACCCGGCGATGTCGTTTCTGTCGCAACCGTTCGATCGCTTCTTCGTTAGTCAAATCATCGGGGAGGGCAAATGTGTCGACTCTCGGCGTCATGCAATCTTTGGCTGTTTTATCACCGAGCTTAATGATCTCCTGAATCATCTCGGCTTCCGCTTCCTGCAGTTCGCCTTGTTCCTCTCCGATCTCGAGCAGCGTTTCCAGTTCTTCATCCCCCAGGTGCGGGCGCACTCGCAATTGTGCCGGGGTTAACACATCCAGTATTCCGGCGCTGATTCGTTCCAGGGTGGCACCGACCAGGTTTAACAGCGGCAATGACATCTGTAATGCAAAGGCGCCAATGGCGGACAGCCGGTAGGGGGCGGACAGAGCCAACAGCTTCGGAATCAGATCGCAAACCACCACCACAATTGTAAAGATAACGACCGCTGCGACCCACTGTGGAACATGGTGACCCCACGGGAATTCCCAAATCAGAACAAGACACAGAATGACTAACGGCACATTAATGAGGCCGTCGCCTAACAATATTAAGTTGAGCACCCAGCGCGGATTATCACGAAACACCTGGATGAACTGGGTGAGTCCGCGATGATGCTGCTCCAAACGCCGTAACTGATGCGGTTTCAGCGAAAATAGTGCCGTCTCCAGACCTGAAAACAGCGCCGAGACGGAGATCAGAATCGCGATGACAAACAGAAGAACGACCAACGTCGCTACCGTCATTCGTTCGCGCGGAAGCTTGCCGCCTTCCGCTTGTCCTCCGGGCAACCTGCGGGTTTGCTCATCATCCGAGCCGCGACCACATTAAAACCCTTCATGGATAAAGGCGAGCGGATTTCGCGAATGGTTACCGAACTGGTTGGCGACAATGGATTTCCAGCGACCGGGGACGTAGTCGACCACCCATTCTATCGGGCCTATTTCCAGTGTTGGAATGAGCGGCGTTATTACGAGGCGCACGATGTTCTCGAGCAGATCTGGCTGGAGAAAGACTCCGCCGATGACAATTTCTTTAAGGGTCTGATTCAGGCCGCCGGAGCGTTCGTTCATCTGCAAAAGAATTTCGAACAGCCCGGTCATCCGAAACACAGCCGAAGGTTGCGTCCGGCGGTGAGGTTGTTTTTGCTGGCGGAAACAAATCTGGCGCCGTTCGCGCCTGGACATCACGGACTCGATGTATCTGATCTGGTTGAACTATTAAAGCGTCATCGGGAGGCAATTGAGCGGTCGGAATTTCAGAAAAATCCGTGGTCGCCAGACACCGCACCGACGTTAACCTTGATAAGGTAGCGGCGACTGACCTCAGTCGCCATCGCCACGACGTAATCAGCCAGCAAATTCGGTCGATCTAGCGCTACGGCAATAATCCAGGGATGGCGGGTCGGTGACCCGCCGCTACCTATATCCGTTCGTGCTGTTCGCATTGTTCGTGGTTAATTGACCTGATGGAAACCGCCACCGAACTCAAGAACCGACTGGCTCAGGAAAAATCACCATACCTTCTTCAGCACTCGGATAACCCGGTGGATTGGTATCCGTGGGGCCACGAAGCATTCGAGAAAGCGCGTCGCGAGAACAAGCCGATCTTCCTGTCGATAGGCTATTCCACCTGCCATTGGTGTCACGTGATGGCTCACGAGTCATTCGAGCGTCCCGAAACGGCCGAGATCATGAATCGCGAGTTCGTGAACATTAAAGTCGATCGCGAGGAACGTCCTGACGTTGACCGGGTTTACATGACGTTCGTTCAGGCGACCACCGGCCACGGGGGGTGGCCAATGAGCGTGTGGTTGACCCCGGATCTCAAACCATTCGTTGGCGGCACCTATTTTCCGCCAGAGGACCGGTATGGACATCCCGCTTTCAACAAACTCCTGCAGCGGATTGCCAGCGCCTGGCAGCAAGATCGCGACAAACTAGTGACCTCGGGTGAGCGGATAGTGCAGGCGTTGCGTGACGCCCAGCTCCGAGAATCCGATGTTGGGGATTCGATTAGCGCATCAATGCTCGACGCGGCCTATGAGCAATTCTCACGCGTCTTTGATCCGGTGGAAGGCGGATTTGGTAATGCGCCCAAATTTCCGCATCCGGTGACGCTTAATTTCCTAACGAGATATTATGCACGGCAGCCGGCCGCGGCCGAGCAGGTCCTCAACATGATCGAGTTGACGCTGCGGAAAATGGCGGCCGGCGGTATGCATGATCACATCGGCGGCGGATTCCATCGTTATTCGGTTGATCGCTACTGGCATGTGCCGCACTTCGAAAAAATGCTCTATGATCAGGCTCAGTTGGTAAATGCTTATCTCGACGCTTTTCAAATCACGCACGACCAAGCGTTCGCGTCCGTCGGTCGCGATATTCTCGATTACGTCTTGCGTGATATGACCTCGCCTAACGGGGGATTTTATTCCGCCGAAGACGCGGACAGCCCAGTGTCTGATTCGTCGCGACAGCACAAAACCGCGGAAGGTGCGTTCTACGTCTGGTCGCAAAATGAAATCAACACCGCGTTAGGGGATACGGCCGAGATCTTTAGTTTCTACTATGGCGTTCAACCACACGGCAACGTTGCCGAAGGAAGCGATCCTCATGATGAATTCCGCGGGAAGAACATTTTGATCCAACGCCATACTGCCGCCGAAACAGCACAACACTTTGGAAAGACTGAACCCGAGCTTGACCAATTATTAGGTCGGTGTCGCCGAATGCTTTTCGACCTTCGGGCCAAACGTCCACGCCCGCATCTGGATGACAAAATTTTGAGTTCGTGGAATGGCCTGATGATTTCAGCATTCGCGCGTGCTGCCCAGATTCTTGACGAAAAGCGTTACCGTGATGCCGCGATTGCCGCTGCCCGGTTTGTTCTGAGCCATCTGTATGATGAGCAGAGCAAACTGCTGTATCGAAGTTTCCGAGAAGGCCGCAGTAACGTTGAAGGTTTCGCTGACGATTATGCATTCGTCATCCAAGGTCTGCTCGACCTTTACGAGGCATCGTTCGATATCAACTGGCTGAAGTGGGCGGTTGAGCTGCAGGCGACGATGGACCGTTTGTTTTACGATCAGAAACGCGGCGGCTATTTCAGCACCAGCGGTCAGGACACGTCGGTCTTTCTTCGGATCAAAGACGACAATGACAGCGCCGAACCCGCAGCGAGCTCGATAGCGGCTTTGAATTTGCTTCGTTTAGCGCAGATCCGGAATGAGCCAATCTACCGTGACCGGGCCGAGAAAACGATTGCCGCATTTAGCGCGACGCTTTCCCGGTTCCCCAGCTCGATGCCTCAGATGCTGGTCGCAGTCGACTCCAGTCTAACCGAACCGCGCCAGATCGTGATTGCGGGGCCCGGCCAGGCCGCCGAGACTAAAGCGTTGGTGGCAGAGGTGCATCGGCATTTTTTGCCTAACAAGGTGGTGTTGCTGGTGGACGGCGGCGCGGGCCAGAAATACCTCGGCACGAATAATGAGGCCGTTCAAGCCATGTCGGCGATAAATGGCAAACCTGCCGCGTATGTCTGCGAAAGTTTTACCTGCCAGGCGCCGGTAACAGATCCGCAGGAGCTGGAAGCGCTGCTCAGCGGAAGACGCAGTAGACAGACTGGCATCGGCGGCTCGCCGATGTCTTGACAGATCATGGCCGGCGGCCAAGCCGACTATTCGTCGGCTCGACACAGTCTCGCCCCAGCGGTTAAGCTGAACGCGGTGGAGCGAGTACAACCGCAGTTTAATCACATCGCGCTGCATGTGACGGATCTGAGGAAGAGCGTTGCATTCTATCGAGACGTCATTGGTGCTGACATCATAGACGATCCGTTTCGAGATGATCGGCATGTCTGGTTAAGAATCGGCGAGCACAACCAGCTGCATTTGATCACCGGTAGTCAGTTGCCTGAGCCAGGGAACATGCATTTTGCCTTCAGCGTGCCTTCCTTGGACAAATTTGCGGTTGGGCTAGTGAAACATGCCGTTTCTTATGACGATGGCCACGGCTACCCTAACCGCGCCCGTCTCCGCCCTGATGGCGTTCAGCAGATCTACTTCCACGATCCGGACGGCTATTCGATCGAGGTAAACGAGGATCAGTATTGAGTCGTCGAATTTTTAGCGATCGAGTGGTTTGTCCAAGCCCTCAACCGCTATCATATTCGTCTTGGCGGTTTTGTGCCGAAGCTTGCGCGGTTCGCGGTATTCTTCGCAGTGGAGCCATTCTTTCGCCCTATCGATTGAAGCGAATTCAAGGATAACAAGTCGTTTCGGCTGCCAGTCGCCTTCCAATACTTCGGTCTTACCGCCACGCACGATGTATTTGCCGCCGTATTTGAAAACGGTCGCGGCAGCTTGCTTCTTATAGTCCTCGTAACCAACCGGATCTTGAACTTCGATTTCAACAATTAAGTATGCGGGCACTCGCAAATGTTAATCAGGAAACCAGGAGGCCAGGAAAGAAGAAAAACCGATCGCTAAGGAAAGCGGGACCGGAAAGCTCGAAATCAAGCAGGATTGGAAATGAGTGGGTTGTTCGGGCATTCCCGAGCAATGCCGTCATTTTCGTGGATTCCTGGTTTCCTGATTAACATTTCCTGTTTTCGGTTAGCCGCAGTTGGCGCTGCCGTCCTGTTCCGGCAGTCGCTTCCGTTTTCGCAGCCGCAGCCAGTTGTTCCAGGTCTTACGCATGCTGTCGCGGGGCGTTAGATATTGCTGATTTAATTCGTTGCTCTTGCAGATTTGGGAGAGAATCCCTTTCACCGAAAGATCGTCGGTATTAAGAATCGTGTAAGCGGTCCCCACGGCGGCGGCATGATGCGCATCGCTGGCCGCAGTCATGGGCAAACCACGTTCCTGGGCATATTTGAACGCGTAGCGGTTATACCGCCGTAAAGTGGTGGCGGCGTTAAAGACCTCGATCGCGTCGACAGGCAGCGTTTCGAGCACCGAAAAGCGAATGCCGGCACGAAACAGATCGTACGGATGCGGCGGTATGGCGAGACCGCCGCGCTGGTGAATGAGGTCGCAAATCTCGCGGGCCGGGCGTCCTTTCAATTTGGGCGGATCAGGCAAGGTCGCTCCGATACATAACAGGTGACCATCGGCGGTCGTGACTTCGACACCGGGAATGATCAGGAAATCGTCTATGTTGCCGCCATCCTCACGCATCAGGCCCTTTTGCAAGAGATAGTGGACCGCTTCGCATGTGTTGTGATCGGTAATAGCAAAACCGTGCAGGCCTTTTGCCCGAGCGGCGGTGATGATTTCCTCCGGGCTCGACACACCGTCGCCAGAAAAGAAAGAGTGCGTATGCAGGTCGATATTGAACGGCATCGCCGGAACGCTAGTGTCCTGCCAGAGAAATGGAAAGCGTAGGTTTCAAGGAGTGGGCGGTCGTGTGTGAGGCGCTGGGGCGCGGCCGGCAAAGCATCATTCTGCGGAAAGGCGGAATTGCCGAAGGACGAGACGGCTTTTCATTCGAGCACGGCGAGTTCTTTCTGTTTCCGACGTGGTTTCATGAACAAGCGGAGAAGATTCGACGCGACTGTGACATCGACATCTTGCCGATGGAGCAAGCCGGGGCGAGCGGAGTGGTGAAAATCAATTTCGCCGCTCACGTCGATATCTGCCGCACTATTACATCGCTGGAGATAGCCCAAGCCCTCTCGCCGTTGCACGTTCTGCAACCCGAGGTCGTGCGTGATCGGTTTCAGTATGATGAAGAGCCTGCAGTACATGTGGCGTTAGTCCGAGTATTTCGAATTCAACCGGAATGGAGTTTCCCTAACGATCCCAAGTACGGCGGCTGTAGATCATGGGTAAAATTGCCGGAACCGCCTAACGATCTAAAATTCGAGCCGATCGTGACCGATGACGAACATTGGCGACGGCGATCGCAGTTTGTGGCGATTACCTGTCCGGACGCGGTCAGTTCTGTGCCTTAGGCCTCGCTCTTGCCCGGTAGCGGCGGTTCACCGAACCGCCACCCCACGGCATGACCTGAGTGAGCACAATTTCGCGCCAAACGGTTGTAGGCGAAGACATCTTGGGACGGCGATTGGAATCAATCGCCGCTACTCGCCAGTGCTCCTGTCCCGATTCACCTTTGCCCATACGGCGACACCAGCTCTTCTTCGAGAACGTCGGGCTCGGGCGTGGTCTCCGACGTTTCGTCGGTAGGCCGGTTAAATTGGAGATCGTAAAGTCGGCGATAGTAGCCTGATTTTTCGAGAAGCTCTCCATGCGTGCCTAACTCCACGATCCGGCCACGGTCCATCACCACAATCTGATCGGCCGACAAAATCGTCGACAGACGATGGGCAATCGCAATCACAGTTCGTCCAGCGGAGAGGCGCTCCAGCGCCGTCTGAATTTGTTTCTCGGATTCTGAGTCCAACGCCGACGTGGCTTCATCGAGCAGGAGAATCGGCGCATCTTTCAGAAGCGCGCGGGCGATCGCCAGCCGCTGTTGCTGACCACCGGACAGCAGACAACCTTTGTCGCCAATGACGGTTTCGTACCCGTCCGGTTGGGCCATGATGAAGTCGTGGGCGAATGCGGTCCCAGCCGCCGCGTAAACTTCTTCGGGCGCGGCTCCGAGCCGACCAAACTGAATATTTTTGAAGATGGTATCGTGAAACAAAAACGTTTCCTGGGTAACGAGACCGATCTGTTGACGCAGCGATCGCTGAGTAAGGCTTCGCAAATCGTAGCCGTCGATCCGAATCGTACCGAGAGTGGGATCGTAGAGCCGAAGCAGCAGCGACAAAATCGTAGATTTGCCCGCGCCGCTCGGTCCGACCAAGGCGTAAGTTTTGCCGGGTTCAATGTTTAAATCGAAATCCTGAAGAGCATCGGTAGTGGCGGTCGGATAACGGAAGGTGACGTGTTGCAATTCGATGCGTCCTTGCGAAGTCGGCAGATCAACCGCATCCGGGCTATCTTGAACAGTTGGAGCAGAATCAAGCAGGCCGAAGATCTTTGTGGTCGCTCCGATCCATCGCTGCATGATGATGTGAAGCTTGCTCAATGTTTTGACCGGCTCGTACAAAATGAAAATGCCGGCGAGCAATCCAAGGAATCGACCGGCCGGAAGATGAGTGAAATAAACATAAGCGAAGGCAAGTCCCACCCCGATCGAGGCAATGACTTCAACCAGCGGGCCGGTCGCCTCGGTCGCCTTTACCATCTTCATTTGATTGGAAAACTGCTGCTGGGTCGCGCGCCGGAAGAATTTTTCCTGATATTCCTCCCGCCCGAATGACTTGATGACACGGATGCCGGCGAACGTTTCCTGCATGGTCACGGTCATTTGGCCCATACCCTTTTGTTCGTGTTGAACGGCCAGCTTGGCGCGTCGGCCAAAAATCCGGATTGGGATAAGACAACTCGGGAACAAGACCAACGTCACCAAGGTGAATTTCCAATCCATTCTCAGTAGCACGATAATGGCTCCGATGATTACGACCGGCTGCTTGAACACGTCACTGCTGACTGTGCTGAGTGCCGTCTGCATGCTCCGCGTGTCATTCGCAATTCGAGACATCAGAAAACCGGCTCGAACTTTGTTAAAGAAGTCCATCGAATGACGGATCATCTTACCGAACAGCTCATTTCGAATGTCCAGCACCACCCGGTTGCTGACCCAATTCATAAAGTAGGTATTGCCGTAGGAGAGCAGTCCACGTGCGGTCATAAACACGGGGATGGCCAGACAAACCCAGGCGATCGATCGAAGCTCAGGTCCAGTGGTGAGCATTTCGCGATGCTTCAATAACGTCCGCGGATTGATGATCGCGCCCTGAAAAATGATGCTCGAAACCTGGGCGATAACGAGCGGAAAACACGATGTCACGATTCCAAATGCAACGCCTAACGCCAGTCCCAGGACAAATCGGCCGCGATAGGGTTTGACGTAGTGAAACACCCGCCGATAGGGTTCCCTGGCAGCACGAATCGTTTCGAAGAAAGAGAGCTTGGGCCGCTTCGGCCCTTCCGGCTCGGTCATAAGACTTGGACTGTCGGCATCGACAGCACGGAATTCATAGCATCGATCACGGTCTGCGTCGAGATCAGCTTCATCGGCAGGCGTTCCTGTCGTGGGGCGAACTGATGAACCGGACCTGCGGAATTGCCTTGCAAGATCAACGCTGTTGGCTGGCGGGGTTGCCAATGAAATGGATTGGTTGGCCCGAACAACACGATCTGTCGGGTTCCGGTCGCGGCAGCGATGTGCATCGGCGCGGAATCTACCGTCACCACCAGCCGTGCCTGGGCAATCAGAGCTGCCAGAGTCAGTAGATCAATCTTGCCCGACAAATCTACTACCGCCGGTCCGGACCCGGCGCTGGGCCTCGGCAACCGGGATTCAATGTCCGCCAGATGGGATTTCTCCACCTGCGAAATTCCTCCGGTTAGGACAGGCGTAAAGTGCCATCGATCCATCGCGGTCGTAATGACGTCTGCCCAACGATCCGGTTCCCAGAATTTTTCTGAGCGAGCTGAGCCGGGGTGAAATATGACAAATGGCTCCTCGATCTTGAGCTTGCGCCGAAGTTCGACCGCGCTGTGACAGACCTCAGCCGGTAAAATCAGTCGCACGCGCGGTGAGACATCGACAATCCCGAGCGGTTGAAGTAGCGAGAGATTGTAATCAATCATGTGGTGGTCGCGCATTCGTCCAGGCACAAATTCGTTGTAAGCCCAGTGACGGAATCGCGACCGTCGTTTGATTCGATGGGATCCGATGCGTTTTTCGGCCCGCGACAACCAGGTCACGATAGCTGATCGGTTGTTCCGTGTGAAATCAACGCAGGCCTCGAATTTGGTGCGAGCGATTGAAAGAAAGGTTGCCGCGTCAGCCGGGTTACGGTGGATGATATAAGTCCGATCGATATGCGGAATTGCCGGCAAAAGTCCGGCGCAGCCTCCGGAAACCATGAGGGTAATGGTTGCATCCGGAAACTTGTCGCGAACCGCTGAGATCGCCGGCGTGGTTAGGATCAAATCACCGATCCGTTTTAACTGAATCAGCAAGATGTTCATTCCGCCGCTTTCCGAATCGCCGTTTCGTAGGCAATCAGCAACCGCTGGCGATAATGATCCCAGGTGAAATTGTCCACTACGCGCTCACGCGCAGCGCGACTCATTCGCTCCACTAGATCAGGATTATGGTAAAGCCGCTGGATGGCTGAGGCGATTGCATCGACGTCGCCTGGCTGGACGATGATACCCTCGATTCCATCGCGGATTACATCGCCGGCTTCGCGAGTGGTAATTGCGGGCAAGCCGCATGCAGCTGCTTCGTAAACGGTTTTCGCACTGCCTTCCCATTGCGACGGAAAAACGTAGATCGAGCTCTGGCGAAGGTAGTTCTCGAGGTCGCGTGCGAATCCGATCACTTTAATATTATCTCGTGCGAATCTTTTCAGGTGCGGCCTGATTTCATCGTGCACGGAGCCAACCAGCCATAATTCGGCGTCTTTTAAATCGAGCCGGTGCCACGCCTCTATCAAATGGTGAACACCTTTGCGTTCAATCAATGCTCCGGTAAAGATGGCGCGGAATTTGGCCGGTCGTTCGCCCGGCCGGAATCGCTCAGTATCAACACCACGCGGTAGATAAAAAAGCTTGTCGTCTGCGAATCCACGAGCGCGAAAGGTTTCGGCGGCCTTTTCCGAGAGCACGACTATCAAATCAGCTAGTTCGTATTCTTCGATGAACCGTTGCCGATCGAGCAACAATTTCGTTTTCCAATTTTGCAGCGGGGCAGGTGGCAATGTCGGATCGACTGGCGGAGCGCCCACTTTGCCGATGGCCCGGTCGCGATGCCACGTCGGAATTTCGATCAGCGATGGGATGCGTTTTCGTTTCGCGACTTGAAGCGATTTGAGGCAATCGCCCGACCAGCTGTGGAAAAAGTCATACTTTCCGGCCTCGAGAAATCGGGCTGCGGTCCAGTCGAGGTATCTTTTCTTGGCTGCGTAATAGTGCGGTGAATCGAGAAATGAAAGCAACCTAACCGGGTGCCAGCGTAACGAGTAGATCAAATGACCCGGGATTTCGCGCTGCCGATTGTCGTAAGCAATGGCTTTGCCAAGAAAACCGCCCCGATACGATGCCCGCAGCGCCTCGAATGAATCGGTATCGAGACCGTGACCGCCGATTCGGGCGAATATGGAATAAAGCAGGCTTTTGGGAAGGGCCAATTGGGTCACTTTCAGTGATGCCGAAGTTTACTGGTTGATCAGGCGAACTGTATTCAGGACCGGACGGCTCAAGGAGCGGTGGAGTCCGCCGCTGCTTGAAGCGCTGCGATCAAGGTGACTTTAGTATCGTTGCACCGCCCTGAATGCCAAGATTGAGCTGGTGGTGAGACAGCGAATGTCGAATGTTCACCCTGGCCGAATGGGAATACCCAAACAGCAGCTAACCGTTTGTTTTGCTCGCCGGGGCTATTCTGAGAGTGGCGGGGCGGAGCAATACCTGAGACGGCTGGGAGAAGGGGTGCAGGCACAGGGATATCGCACCCGATTGTTCGCCAGTGAGGATTGGCCGCAAAACGACCAGGCCTTCGGTCAGGTAGTGCGGTTAGGGGGCAAAACGCCGCTTGCCTTTGCCAACGAGCTGGAAAAGCTGCGCGAAAACTCGCGCGACGAGGTTTTGATCAGTCTGGAACGGGTTTGTCGATGCGACGTTTATCGAGCTGGGGACGGGGTTCATCGAGCGTGGTTGAATCGGCGGGAGCGGTTTGAGATGCCGTGGCGCAAATGGGCCCGTCAGGTAAATCGCAAACATCGGGACCTTCTTCGGTTGGAGGAAACGCTGTTGCAAGAGCGCGGAGCCGAACGAGTGATCACCAATTCGCGGATGGTAAAAGACGAGATCGTGGATCTTTTTAATTTCCGGCGAGATCGCATTGATGTCGTTCCCAACGGCATTCCGTTAGAACATTTCCGGTTCGATCCAGTGACGCGAGCCAAAGCCCGCAGCGACCTGGCACTGGTTGCAGAAGACATCGTGCTGATGTTTGCCGGCACCGGCTGGGAACGTAAGGGCTTGCGATACGCCATTTCAGCAATGGAGGCATGTGAAGATAGCAAACTGGTCCTCCTGGTTGCCGGTCGAGGACCCGAAGTCCATTACCAGCAGGAGCGGGTTCGGTTCTTAGGCGAAGTTGCCGACCTCCGGCCGCTTTATGCTGCGGCTGACATGTTCATACTGCCTACCATTTACGATCCATTTTCAAATGCCTGCCTTGAAGCGCTGGCTTGCGGGCTGCCGATTATTACCTCTCGCGCCAATGGGTTCAGCGAAGTCATGGAAAATCGGATTCATGGGTCGATTGTGGACGAACCGGACGACATCGACGATTTGCGCAACGCAATTCAAGCCTGGTCCGACCCGACTCGGAGGCAGGTTGCGCGTCCTTCCATTCTGAAACGGGCCGCGCGATACGACATCTCGCGCAATGTCGAACGGACGCTGGAAATCGTCCTTCAATCCGCGGCCAAAGCGGCGTCGATGTGGGGATAAGTAGCGAAGAATTGATCCAGCCGGGCGGTTTGCAGGATCGAACGGACGTCATTTTGCACTCCAACGAGCGCGAATTTGCCACCGTACTCTTTGACCTGTTGCATGCCGACAATGAGAACGGCCAATCCCGAGCTATCAATGTAGGTAACGTTGGTGAGATCGACTACCACTTTTGGCGGCTTAGTCTGCACCATCTCGTTAAATGTAGTGGCGAGTTTTGGGGAGACGTTCAGGTCAATTTCACCATGCAAAGGCAGAATGTTACGGGAGTCCGGCGGCATGAACCCAAAACGAGCAAGACGTGCGCCCGTTCCGAGCGCGATTTGTCGATAGGAGGAGGTCATCAATTCGCGGCCAGCGCAGTGTCGACGTCTGGAAAAATCCGGAACACCTGATCCAACCGGGCAATCTCGAAAATCGACCGGACCGTCTCCTGCATTCCAGCGATGGCAAAGATGCCGCCGTATTCTTCCACGCCTTGCATGGCATCGATCAGGACTGCCAGACCTGAGCTATCGATGTAGCTCACGCGGGTTAAATCGACCACCAGTTTGGCCGGCTTCTTTTTGACCATTTGGCCGAGCGACAGGGCCACTCGCGGCGAAACGTGGAGATCGATCTCACCGTCCAACGGTAAAACGTTGGGAGAGTTCGAAGCGGCGGTGGTATTGCCTTCAGCCATGTTGATTCTCCTAATATCGCCGTCGCTACCACCCCAAGATGTGAATCACTTCGTCGACGTTAGATAAATCATCAAACAGGAAGTCCGGCTGATGGGCCGCTAGTTGCTGCCGCGGCCACGAACCGGTTGCAATTGCCACTGTTCGCGCGCCGATCGCTTTGCCGCACTCGATGTCGTGCGGAGTATCGCCAATGACGTCAATCTGGGCGGCCGGAAATTCGCTCCCATGTCTCTCCCGGGCCCGGGCTTGAGCGAATGAGCCCAACTGGTTGCGATCATGGTGGTCATCGGCGAAAGCGCCGAATTCGAAAAAATGCCACACGCCATAATGCTCGAGTTTCAACTGGGCTCCTCGCGAGACGTTACCGGTTAGTAATGCCAAAACGAGGTGCGGACGAGTCTTGAGCTTCTCTAATAATTCCAGCACACCCGGTAGAACCTGGCCGGCTCGAGAAGGGAGTTCTACAGAAAGAAAGTGCACGTAAGTATCCAGGAATGAGGCGATATTCTCGTTAGTCGCAGGAATTTTGTGTTTATTCAAAACGTTCATCACAATTCCGGAATCCGTTCTTCCGGCGATTTCGATATCGGCCAAATCGTCGTCGATCCGAAATCGCTCATTGAGTGCGCGCCGAAGTGATTCAACGCCCGCTCTGGCCGAGTGAATCAGAGTTCCATCGATATCGAATAACAGCAGCCGCTTGTTGCTTGCGGATTGCGGACTGCGCCCGCCGGCATCGCTGGGCGAAGCATTGTGGGCAGGGATTGCGGATTGGCTGGACGCCGATGTCATCGGTTTAGATTTAGTCGAGGAGTCCGGCTGTTTATGCAAATAGTTCGAGGGGTCTGAATGCGTCGCTATTCGTTTGTAGCCATAACCGCGGCGATTCTATCGCGACCGTGATCGTATTTCTGCGATGAGATCACCGAACTACCGTGGCCGGATCGCTCCTTCTCCAACCGGTTATCTTCACGTCGGTCACGCGTTAACCTTTTGGCAGGCACAAGAGCGTGCCAGGCTCAAAAGCGGCGTGATGATTCTGCGGATCGAAGATCTCGATCCACAACGTTGCCGCCCTCAATTTCGCGAAGCTGCCATCGAGGATCTCGCCTGGTTCGGATTGGAGTGGAACGAGGGACCTGACCTTGGAGGCCCGTTCGGTCCGTATCAACAAAGTGAACGACGTTCGCGCTATCTCGATGTCTGGCGAAAGCTTTTTCGGGCCGGATTGATTTACCCCTGCCGTTGCTCCCGAAAGGATGTTTTGGAAGCCGCAGTTGGGCCGCACGATGAAGACGAAGAACCAATTTATCCCGGCACGTGCCGCCCAAAGGGCGACGCGTCTGAGGCTGACCGGTCATCTGTCTCGGCCGCGGCTGATCCGGCCGGAGTTCACTGGAGATTCAAGATTCGCAACTGCGAAGCGGTCGAATTTCGAGATGGCCGGCTGGGCGAACAAAAAGCGATTGCGGGCAAAGATTTCGGGGACTTCGTGGTGTGGCGAAAGGACGATGTGCCGGCCTATCAGTTGGCAGTCGTGGTTGATGATGCCGCGATGAATGTCACTGAAGTTGTACGCGGCGAAGATCTCCTAACCTCCACCTATCGGCAACTGTTGTTATATCGCGCGCTGGGCAAAGTGCCTCCGCAATTTTTCCACGCCCCGCTAGTGCGGGATCAATCGGGAAAGCGGCTGGCTAAACGGCATGGGTCGCTCAGTTTGCGCGAGCTGCGGGCCGCAGGGGTTACGCCAGAAGAGATCCGAAGAAGATTCTCGTAGACGTCGCTCTGTGAGCGACGCGGTCTATACACGCCCGTGACGCGGCCATCGCGTTTCGCAGCGGCGTGCGCCAAGGCTACAGCGTGCGAACCAGCGAAACGTCTACCGTCACATCACCGGCGCATGCATCGCGAGCACCGTAATCATGCTCCCAATGAATGCCAGGAGCGCCACGCCGGCCGCAATCAGAATTGCGGTTCGCATTGGATCGCGGTCCTTCGATCGCCGCGGAAACGGCGACGCATTTTCAAAATTAACCGGAGCAACGCTGCTCTGCGCTCCCTTGGCTTCAATTTGCTCGACGGGGGGAAGTGGTTGTGATCCGCGTATGTCCGGTTCGAATCGGCCTTCGATTCCGCCGAAACGAATTCGGTCGTCAAAACGCAGCATCGTTTCTGTTATTGGGATGCCGTTGACTCTTGTCCCGTTGGTCGACTCCAAGTCTTTAAGTCGATAAGTTTCACCCGCCATCTCCAATTGGGCGTGGTGTCCGGAAACCGACGGATCATCAATTACGATCATGCAATCCGGCGCTCGACCGATCGTGATTAGATCTTCGTTAAATTCGTAGGCGACTTTGCCCTGCGATTCAGTCGTAATAATCAGCTTCGGCATCGAGTCTATTGTAGGGCGGCTGACTCACTCGCCAAATAGAAAAGAAGACAAGGAAACAAGCGCGGTCATCGTTCGTGTTGTTTGGTTCCCTAACACGAAAAAGAGTAAAGAAGGGCTAGATGCCACCCGACGCGATTATCTTGGAACGCGTGAGGCTGACCTGCGTGGTGGCCCTTGCACCAAATACGCAATCCGGCCCTGCACATTGACCGCCCCTCCGTGCGCCCGCATAGTGCGGCTCTCAATGGGTATCGAGCTGACGCGCAATTTTTGCATCATCGCGCACATCGATCACGGCAAGACCACTTTGTCTGACCGGTTGCTCGAAACGACCGGGACGATTCATGAGCGCGATAAACAGGATCAGTTGCTCGATTCTATGGATCTTGAGCGGGAGCGAGGCATCACGATCAAGGCTCACCCTGTCACGATGAAATATACCGCCAAGTCCGGTAAGACCTATCGACTTAACCTGCTCGATACTCCCGGCCACGTCGATTTCGCCTATGAAGTGTCCCGCAGCCTGGCGGCATGTGAAGGCGCGCTTCTGATTGTGGATGCCGCTCAAGGGGTGGAAGCGCAGACGGTGGCGAACGTTCATCTTGCCCACAAACAAGGCCTAACGATCGTGCCAGTGATAAACAAAATCGATTTGCCTAACGCCGATGTTCCCGGCGTGCACCGGCAATTGGAGGAAATTTTGGCGATTCCTTCGGAGGAAGCGATCGAAGCCAGCGCTAAGATGGGGATCGGAATTGACGAGATTCTTGAAGCCATTGTCCATCGGGTTCCGGTGCCGAAACCCCCGCCGGACAACACCCTGCGTGCGCTCGTGTTCGACTCTGTGTTCGATATTTACCGGGGCGTGGTCGGTTATGTCCGGGTTATGTCAGGCCACATGGAACAGAGTCACGCGATCAAGTTGATGAGCAACGACTCGCGATACGAAATCAAGGAGGTCGGCGTATTTACCCCGAAGATGTACCCCCAGCCGCGGCTCGAGGCCGGTGATGTCGGTTATTTTATCGCTAACATCAAGACCACGGCCGACATAAAAATCGGGGACACTATCACCGATCAGCGGAATCCGGCGCGTGAACCGCTGCCTGGATTCCAGGAAATACATCCGATGGTGTTCAGCGGTATTTATCCGATTAACACCGGCGATTTCGAACATTTGAAAACGGCCATTGGCAAGCTGCGGTTAAACGATTCCGCATTTATTTACACTCCGGAAAGCTCGGTCGCGCTCGGATTCGGTTTCCGGTGCGGTTTTCTCGGTTTGCTGCACATGGAAATCATCCAGGAGCGGCTCCGTCGCGAGTACAACATGGATATCATCGCCACCAGCCCGAGCGTGGTTTACGAAGTACTCACCACTCGAGGCGAGACCCTGTTGATCGACAATCCGGCGCATCTGCCGGATCCAAGTCAAATCGACGAAATCCGTGAACCGATCGTCAGGGCTTACGTCCTTTGCCCTAACGAGAACATCGGCGACATTCTCCAATTGATTCTGGAGAAGCGCGGACAAATGGATCACACGGAAACGTTGGATACCCGGCGGGTGATGTTGCATTGCGAACTGCCTCTGAACGAGATCCTGGTGGATTTTAACGACAAAATTAAATCGATTACCCGCGGATACGGCTCAATGGACTATGAGCACGCCGGTTACCGGTCGGCCAGACTAGTGAAACTCGACTTATTGGTTAACGGCGAGCCGGTGGACGCGTTCTCGACCATTGTGCACAAGGACCGGGCCGAGAGCAGAGGACGCCAACTGGCAGCGAAATTGAAGGAGGTGATCCCACGACAGCTTTACCAGGTCGCGATTCAGGCAGCGATCGGCGGGAAGATCATCGCCCGGGAAAGTGTTTCCGCCCTCCGCAAAAATGTTACCGCCAAATGTTACGGCGGCGATATTACGCGGAAGCGCAAATTGCTCGAGAAACAGAAAGAAGGGAAGAAGCGGATGAAAAGCATCGGTAAAATCAATATTCCGCAGGAAGCGTTCATCGAAGTGTTGAAAGCGCAATGAGGTCCATTTCGGAATTCAGTGATTTAACGATTGCCATGGCCCTGGTTGATGGGTATCTCGTTCAGCCGCCAATTTACGATTTAACAATTCAACGGTTTAACGACTTACCGCCCTCATGTTCAGCCGGCGCCATATAAAGCACAGCAAGTTGCTGCTGCGCCACGCCCACAAATTCCTGCGTTACAAACAGGATGTGCTCGACCAGACCGACCGCGAGGAAGTCGAAAGCGGTGTCCGCCGGCTCAAGGCGGCGCTTCGGCAACGCGACCGCAAGGAAATTGAGGCCAGGGCCGAAACGCTGGATGGTCAGCTGCACCGATTTGCCCCGGTAAACTGGGAATCGCACTGGCGGGAGAATGTTGAGGTAATTTTGGTCGCGATCGTGGTCGCAGTTGGAATCCGATCGTATTTCCTGCAGCCATTCAAAATTCCGACCGGCTCGATGCAGCCGACATTGAACGGCATTATCGGAACCCGGTATGACGCCAATCAACCGATACCTAACTTATTGCAACAGGCGGCCGAATTCGTTTTGCGAGGGCGCAATTACATCAATGTGGTTTCAACCGAGAACGACCAGATCCTTCAGGTCGAGCAGAAGAAATTTTTGTTCTTTTTCACTTTCTCGCGACTGATTTTTCTTCACCAAAACCGGCTGGTGTATGCACCGCCCGAAATTTTAAAGAGCTCATTCGACGTCTCGGCCGGACGGAGCTATCGCCGCGGCGAGATTATCGCCAAAGGTTCAATCGATACCGGTGACCAGGTGTTTGTGGACAAGTTCACTTACAACTTCGTTAAACCGCACCGGGGTGACGTCTTCGTTTTTAAAACCAATCATATTCCGGGCATTGCCGAGGATCCACAGACGGGTGCGCCGTTTTACATCAAACGCCTGGCCGGAACGCCCCAGGACACACTCCGGATCGATCACCCCAGGTTGTATGTCAAAGGGCCTAACGAGCCCCGGGAGCATATCGCCCAACGATACGGTTTCCAACGAGTGATGGCGGCCAAAGATGGTTACAAAGGTTATTACCCCGGCCAGGCTTACCTGGCTCGGCCCGATCAAACCTTTGTCGTTCCACCCGACGGTTACTTTGCGATGGGAGACAACAGCTCGAATAGCTACGACAGTCGTTATTGGGGCCCGGTTCCCGATGCCAATCTGGTTGGTCGAGGATTATTCGTCTATTGGCCGTTCCTCCCTCACTGGGGCCTTATCCGATGATGGACTGGTGGAGTTAGGATTGGAGTGATGGAGTGTCGGAGTGCTGGAGTAATCTTGTTTCCTCTTTGCCACCAGTCCATTACTGCATAACTCCAACACTCCAGTTCCCGTTGAGCCTGCCGCCAGCCTATCCCTTTCTGGGACTGTGCGGTGGCTATGCACTGGTCATGTTATTCACGCCAGTCAGGGCATCGCTGCGGGATGGGTTTCGCTGCGTGCTCCGGTTCCCGCGGATCTGCATTACATTCGTCGTGTTCGGGTTCGCCTATCTGGTGTTTCATTTCGCTACTTTCAGTCCCATCCACAGCTCGGCGGACGTGAATGTTGCGGAAGTTATTTCGTTGCCGACATGGACCTGGCCGCGGCTCGCCGAAGTATGGCGTCAGATACCGCTGCCAATTCTCGAAAACGTCGCCGGCATCTTTGATAACGCGACTACGACCTACCCACTTTCGGTCATCGCCGCGCTTTTGATTATCGGCAATTGGCGCGGACTTCACGGCGCTTTATTCGAAGCTCTCCGCAAGCGATTCCGGTTAGGCGGAATTTTAATCTATCTGATTCTGTTGGTCAGCGCGTTCGCTGCCATAATAAAACCGATTACGTATTGGGCCCTTCCGGTCTGGGGAGGATTCGAGCCGTCGGGCCGATTCATTGCCATTTCCTCGGCTATCGATGCCGTCGCTTTTGTTTTTGAATATTTGTTCGGCGTTTACATCCAGGTTTATTTGATCACGGTTTGTTTTGCCTGGATCCGTGGTCTTGGTTTTGAGCAGGGCCAACTTTTTCGATTTGCGGTTCGTCGATTCGCTTTCGTCCTGAAATGGGCAGGCACAGTCGTGGTTCTTTGGATGTTGATGGTCAAGATTCCGCTGGCCTACGTAACGACCATTTCAGACGTCCCGGAACGGTTTGATAATCAGCGTCTGGCGATGTGCCTGTTTCTCATGTTGTTTGCCTCGGTTCAGGTATCACTGGTCTTGCATAACGAGGGACTGGGTGACGCTTTTCGCGCTCACGGCCGGTTCATGCGCCGAAACTGGCATCAGTACGGTTGGTTTTTGGTGGTAGCCGCACTTCATTTTTTCTTCATCATGGCGGCTGACGCGATTGTGCGTGGTGCAATCGGCGAACGGGCCTTCCCATTGATCGTATGGAGCTGCATTTTTGTTACCGCCCGCGGACTGATTACCGGCTGGCTGTTGGCGTCCTGGGTTTGCTTGTTTCGGCGCCAGGAGACCGCCGCCCTCGGTCAGGAGCATTGGATCCAGTATTGAAACATATAAGCTATCGGCGAGCGGAGGGGCGATCTTGTGTCGTCCCGTTGTTTTTGGGATGAGACGAGCTCGCCCCTCCAAGCCGGAATGAACGCGACTGAGATTACCCGCGAAAGTAAATCGAATCTGGCGTTGGCTTTCGTATCGTTAGGCCGGGAGCGCCGGCGTGATATGACAACGCTTTATGCATTTTGCCGGGTGGTAGACGATATCGCTGATACCGGGGCGCTGTCCGCCCCCGAAAAGCAGGCGCAGTTAACGAAGTGGCGAAACTGGCTGCGAACGGCCAGTTCGGACGAGCCTGCTTTGGCGTCTGAACTACGGGCGTTGCTGGCCAAGTACCGGCTTCCGCCGGCGATGCTCGACCAAATCATCACCGGAGTCGAAATGGATCTCCGCAAAGTGACTTACCTCAGTTTTGGCGAGCTCCGCACTTACTGCTATCTTGTGGCCAGTGCAGTGGGATTAGTGAGCATCGAGATTTTCGGCTACCGAAACCCGGCCGCTAAACAATATGCCGTTCAGCTCGGGCTGGCGCTGCAAATGACCAATATTATCCGCGATGTCCGTCGCGATCTGGAAAAGGGCAGGGTCTATTTACCGGCAGAGGACCTGCAGCGGTTCCAATATTCGATGGATGACCTGCGCCAGCGAATTTATAACGAGAGCTTCATCCGATTGATGCAATTCGAAAGCGATCGGGCCAAGACGTTTTTTGAGGCTGCTTCCGCCGCGTTGCCGCGCGAAGATCGGCACTCCATGGTTGCGGCTGAAATCATGGGCTCAGTTTATCGAGCATTACTTCGCCGGATGGAGAAGGACCGATTCCGGGTCTTTGAGAAGGATTACCGGCTGACTAAACTGGAGAAAGCCGGCCGGGTGTTGGGGCAGTTATGGAAGGCCTTTTGACGCGGAACGACTAGCCATCCCGCCTCGGTTCGAAAGGCGCAATAACTCGGCCGAAGTTTTTTTGAATCCTGAACCCGCAACTGGAGTCTGAATAAGGTGTTGGATGGAGAACATATGATCAGCAGAAAACATTTTGGGGTTATTGCGGGCGTGGCGCTGTTAGCGCTGACACTAGGTTCATGTGATACGCCAACCGGCAAGGGCGCAGCCTACGGCGCAGCGGCGGGAGCTATTATTGGCGGTGCCGCCACCGGGCATACTCGAGCGGCGTCTATCGGCGCCGCCGCAGGTGCCTTAACCGGTGCGTTAATCGGCCATACCATTCAGGCGGAAGAAGCCGACCGCACAGCTCCGGCGGGGCCTCACGGTTATCCCTGGGCGCGCCCCACTGGTAATCCTGGGTTCGTTTACAGCCCTTATCCGCCTCATCGGGTTGTCGATGTTCGCGGAATTCCGCGCGGAGCACTCGTGCGAGATCCGGCCAGCGACGGAGTTTTCCGGAATCCGGACGGACCCGTTCGGGAATACTGAACGACGCCCTGGTAGGCCACGCACAACACGTGGGATAGGACTGATATGTCCTAGCCTAACCGCTCTTCTTTTGCAGCTCGTCCACCACGGCTTGGACGGACTCTGTCATTTTCAGAAGCTCGGGCCAGGCCCGGTGGTAGTTTTCTCCCGGCAGCTTGCGAGTAGCGTCGAAACCCATATGCGATCCGATATTTTGCTCGGTAGGCGCATGGTCCAGCGAGTCCGCCGGGTTTTTAATGATTGTGGAATCACGTTCCGGATCAGTGTTGGCGCATAACCGGAACAGGACATCCGCTGTGTTGTGAACATCGCAGTCTTCGTCGACCACGACGATGTATTTGCTGAACATCATTTGCCCCATACCCCACAACCCGTGCATAACCTTGAACGCCTGATAGGGATATTGTTTCCGGATGCTGACAAATACCAAATTGTGAAACACGCCTTCCGCCGGTAGCGTCATGTCTACAATCTCCGGAAAGTTCATCTTGAACACCGGCAGGAATATTCGGACGCTGGCGTTTCCGAGATAGTAATCTTCCATCGGCGGAATCCCGACAATTGTAGTCGGATAAACCGCGTCTCGCCGATGAGTAATTGCGGTCAGGTGAAACACCGGGTAATCCTCTAGCGCAGTGTAAAATCCAGTGTGATCGCCGAAAGGTCCCTCCGGCCGCATTTCGCCCGGCTGAACATATCCCTCGAGCACAAAATCAACATCGCCCGGCACCTCTAGATCGATCGTCTTGCAGCGAACCAGCTCAATCGATTTGCGCCGGAGAAAACCGGCAAACAAAATTTCGTCGAGGCCGTCGGGCAGCGGCGCAGTAGCGGCAAAGGTGTAAACTGGATCTCCGCCGATGGTCACTGCGACCGGCATGGGCTCGCCCCGTTCGTAGTAACGTTTGCCGTGCCGCGCTCCGACTTTGTGCACCTGCCAATGCATGGCGGTAGTTCGATCATCGAAGATCTGCATCCGATAAACACCAACATTGCGAGCTCCGGTTTCGGGGTCCCGGGTATGAACGTTAGGCAAGGTGATGAAACGGCCGCCGTCGTTAGGCCAGCATTTCAGGATAGGAAGATGGCCAAGCGACATGCCAGCCGATACCGGATCCTTGATACTGGATGTCGGATGGGCGTTGCCACTCTTATCCAGGATCGAGGGTCCAGGATCGAGTATCTCGACCACTTCCTGGCAAGCGGCGTCTCGAACATGCTTTGGACGCGCATGCAACAAATGGATTCCCTGTTTCAATAACGTCCAGCCTTCTCGAAGATCGGTCGGCGGTTTCGCTTTCAGGATGAGTTGAATTTCCTGCGCGATGTCTTCGACCGCGTTCACCCGTAACGCCATGGCCATTCGTTTGTCCGATCCCATGGTATTGATCGCCACCGGGAATTTCGAAGCCTCGCCGTTGATCACCGGATGCTCGAACAAGAGCGCTTTGCCGCCACCCGGCGATTTCATCTCGCGGTTGGCCCACTCGCTGATCACGAGATCGGTATCGACCGGCGTGGCGATGCGTTTTAGTTCGCCAGCCTGATCAAGGGTGTCGATGAATTGCCGAAACGAGCTGTAGGCCACGGTGGACTATCGTTAAACGAGCGTGGCTTGCAATTCCGTAGCCGGATCGCTCACCGAATTCCGCGTTGGAATTAGAATCCGATCTGCTCCAGCCGGGGTTTAACGAACCCCGGTCACAACCAACCACGCGCTACCGGTTCAACGGTAGGGCGCGACCAAATATTGGAACGACTCAGCCCGACCATTCGCGAACGTCACTATCTTGTACGGGTAGGTCACAGTCGGAATGTAGGAGTAAAAAAATGGATCGTAGAATGGATTGCCGAAGAATACGAATCGGTGCCCGCCGTGCGCGTGAAAAACACCAACCCCGCCAAATCCCCCCCAGTAGGGTCCGTAAGGATAACCGAACCCACCGTATCCGTATCCATATCCGCCGTAGGGATAGGCAGCCGTCGTAGTGTAGATCCAGGTTTCAGTTCGTTGGCCTCTCATCGCGCCGGCAACTCTTTGGTCGGCATTGCCCCAGGCCAGCCACACTGCATCCTGAGACATGCCGGTGCGAATCTGTCCGCGGCTGACTAATGCTTGATCGTTCGCGGAGAGCGATTGAAAGATTTCCGGATGTTCGTTGATACGGGATTCGATTGTCGAACATCCCGCAAAAATTAGTGCGCCAGCCGAAATGGCGAGCGCCAAAGCCCTTGTAAATTTTTGCCCATTCATAACGAAAAAGTTATCGCTGCGGCCGGTACGAGTCAATTGTGCCGCGTGTCTTGATTGAACCCGACGTTAACCGTAAAGTTGCGCGGGCATGGAAGATCGTTACGGCCATCGAATCTCATATTTAAGGGTTTCAATCACCGATCGTTGCAACGAGCGGTGTGCCTACTGCATGCCGGGTGAGCTCCACGAATGGCTCCCACGCGAAGGCATTTTGACGTTTGAAGAGATGCTGCGCGTGGTCAAAATCGGCGTGACATTGGGGGTGTCGAAAGTGCGCGTGACCGGTGGCGAGCCGCTAACGCGCCGAGGCGTAGTCGGATTTGTTGGGAACCTCACCCAGATTGAAGGGCTTCATGATGTGGGCGTATCGACGAA
>JADMIO011260238.1_pt1 | contig 86044 bp, 76 predicted proteins | sample 8958161 | NCBI WGS metagenome assembly JADMIO01 (sample SAMN16585339, study PRJNA669376) | soil metagenome | isolation source: Crop rotation soil | place: USA: Cullars Rotation, Alabama | collected 2011 | reverse complement strand
GCGACAACTTGTCCACGTGGAATTCTAAGCTTAGGATCCCAATGTGCTGGAAAGCGAGAATGGGAAGAACTTCTTCACCAAAAACATAAGCAAGCGGGCAATCAGTGTCAGTATCAAAAAGGATAGTAAGATAGCAATGGTAAAAGCGATGGTTTGTGCAACATCTTTTAATTGCAGGTAGGTAAAACCACCGATGAACAGCAGTATCAGCAAATAAACCAGCCACTTTAAGGGGTCTCGGGTAAGGCTCACTTCTTCAGTTGATATCCGTAAAGTATTGAGCGGCGATATGTTACGTACCGATATGAGCGGCAGTAAAGCGAATAAGATCGAGATGAGCACACCTAACACAATGCCCTGCCCTATGGCCCACCATGACGTGCTTACATCAATAGTAAAGGGCATAAAATCCTTCAGCACCCAAGGCAGCACCTGCTGAATGAACGTCCCCAAAAGGGCACCCAGCAGCGAGCCTATAAAGCCCACGCCGACTATCTGTATCAGGTATATTAAAAATGCCTGCCAGCCATTAACGCCAAGACAGCGCAGTACGGCAATGGTATTGATCTTTTCGCGCACATAAATGTGGATGGCGCTGGCTACGCCGATACAGCCCAGCAACAGGGCTATAAAACCTACCAGCGACAGAAAGCGTGTCAGGTCCTCAAAAGAGCGGCCCGTTTGTTCTTTTTGCGATTGTATGGTGGATGAGTTTACCCCATCACGCTCCAGGCGAGGCTCTATCTTTTTGGTGAGCGCCTCCATATCCACCTTTTGGTTGAACTTAAAGTAATAGCTCGACTGGATGCGGCTACCCGTCTGCGAGAGGCCCGTTTCTTTGAGGTAACGCATCGGGATGTAAACGATGGGCGCTATGCTGGATTGTATACCTACCGAGCCCGGCGCTTTATTGAGCGTGCCCGCGATACGAAATGCTACCTGGCCCACCTTTACCGAATCGCCCACTTTTACGCCGAATTGCAGCATCAGGGTTTTATCCACCAGGGCATTTTTGCCTTTGCGGAAATCCGTTCCGGCAGTTACCGGTACAGTTTCTATCGTACCATAATATGGAAAATCACCTTCCAGCGCCCTTACCATACTCAAACGTGTACCGTTTCCTTTCGGGAAAAGCACCATCGAAACAAAGTTACGCTCTTGCGATTTTTTAGCATCAAGGCTGTCTATCAGCTTCTGCATATCCCTGGTGATGGGCTTGTTGGAGTTAAACACCAGGTCGGCACCTATCAGCGTGGCGGCCTGGTCGTCAATATTCTGGCGCAGGTTATCCCCAAAGGAATAAATGGCTACCAGCGCGGCTATCCCCAAAATGATGGACGATATGAACAGAAACAACCGCGAACGGTTACGCCTGCTATCGCGCCAGGCCATCAGGATGAGCCAAGGGATATTTAGTTTGGAAGTCTTGAGTCCGGAGTCTTGAGTCATTGGGTTATTCATTTAAAAAACGACTAAAGACTTTGGACTTGAGACTCAGGACTCAAAGAATCCTCCACAATATGCCCTCCCTTAATACGAATGATCCGTTGCGTTTTTGATGCCAGTTCCAGGTCGTGGGTAACCAGTATCAGGGTGGTACCCGCTTCGCGGTTCAGGTCGAAGATGAGCTTTACTACCTTTTCGGCTGTTTCGGCATCGAGGTTACCGGTAGGTTCATCTGCAAACAGTATTTTAGGCGCGTTGCTGAATGCCCTTGCCAGCGATACCCGCTGCTGCTCGCCGCCCGAAAGCTGGCTTGGGTAATGATGACCGCGCGCGGCCAGGCCTACTTTGCCCAGCAGTTCAACCGCCCGCGCTTTGATGTTCTTTTCGCCGCGCAGTTCCAGCGGAACCATCACGTTCTCTAATGCCGTTAGCGTAGGCAATAACTGGAAATTCTGGAAAATAAAGCCCACATGCTGGTTACGTACATAGGCGCGTTCATCTTCGCTCAGGGTATCTAAGGCGATACTATTCAGTTCCACCGAACCTGTTGTAGCGCGGTCGAGCCCGGCGCAGAGGCCCAGCAGCGTAGTTTTACCACTGCCCGAAGGGCCAACAATGGCGGCCGTTGAGCCTGCTTTAATTGAAATATTGATATTGTGCAGTACCGTTAATGGCTGCCCGCCGCTTTGGTATGTTTTGCTGAGATTTTTGATGGTGAGTATATTATCCACGGGGTTTGAATTGCGTTGTTAAAGGATTGTAAAATAGTGCTATTGTTAAACCTAAATGTCATCATCATGTTTAAATAATGTGATATTTACATTTAGAAACACATTTTATGCATAAGTTACACATTTATACCTTAATATTCTTCGTGGCCTTAACTTCCGCTTGCGGAAGCCCTGATAATCACCAGGCCGAAACCAGTACAAAATCTGCCGTTAAGGCGCCTCAAAATGCGAATACCAAGACCATACTGGTGTTTGGCGACAGCCTGACAGCTGGTTATGGCCTGGACGATCCCGGTTCTGAATCATACCCTTCTATCCTTCAACAAAAAATAGATTCGGCCAAACTGAACTACAAAGTGATAAACGGCGGCCTTAGCGGCGAAACATCGGCAGGCGGCCTGGGCCGTATCGACTGGCTGCTACGCCAAAAGGTTGATGTTTTTATTTTGGAGCTTGGCGCGAACGACGGCCTTCGCGGATTGCCAGTGGAGCAAACCAAAAAGAATCTGCAGGCCATCATCGATAAGGTAAAGGCAAAATACCCTGATGCAAAGATCGTGATCACAGGCATGAAAGTACCGCCTAATTTAGGCGATGATTACGCGTATTCCTTCAAAGAGATCTTCCCCGAACTGGCAGAAAAAAATAAGGTGGCCTTTGTGGAGTTTTTATTGGACCACGTTGGCGGAATGCCGGGCCTGAATCAAAAAGACGGCATACACCCCACTGCCAAAGGCGCGAAGATTGTGGCGCAGAATGTTTGGGTGGTGTTGAAAGGCATTTTGGAAAAATAGCTTTTATGGAATAAGTATTGGTTTTACATCTGTGAAATAAAATCTATAGATTTAACAACCAATTTAACCTTATGAAACTTTTAAAAACCTACCAAAGAACCTGTTCATTCGCTTTATTGTTTATCATTTCGGCTTGTGCCGTACAAAAAGAAACCGTTTTTAAAAGAGGTTCTTTTGTTGATGTGCGCGATGGTCACGTATACAAAACCGTTGTAATTGGCAAGCAGGTATGGATGACCGAAAACCTGGCTTATACAACAAAATTTGGTTCGATGGATTATGATAAATTGCCCGGTAACAGCAAAGTTTATGGTAAGCTTTACAATTACAGCGCCCTGCCCGATGCCTGCCCGGCCGGCTGGCATGTACCCAGCGACACGGAATGGAACACTATGCAAAGCCTGCTGGGTGATGATATTTCGAAAATGAACTTTCAGTACGGCGGTTATTTCGGTTCGGGTAAGTACTCCCACATAGACGAGCAAGGAAGGCTATGGACATCTACGCAAAAAGGCTTCCCTGTTATCACCCGGATGCTGTACCGTAACGATAACAATATCCGTAGTACCGAGAATGGTATTGGGCTGGGTTTAAGTTTGCGCTGTGTAAAAGATACAGTGATTCTAAAATAGCAATTACTTAAAATTTAAAGTTAAATAAACAACATAAATATGTCATTACAATAGATTTATAATGATACAAATACGACTATTGCAAATTTCGCAATGGTTTTGAATTGCATTTTTTAAAGCCTTACTTTGTGTATAGCCATTCTGTTGTATGATCTCAAAAGGTGAATTGTTAGACGTGTATTTCAATAAAGAAGATGCCGATATGGATAGCTATCCGTTCTTCTTACCCTTCTTTAAAAACACTGACGGGATTAAAATTCATCCCAGGGTAACCTTTTTTGTAGGCGAGAACGGCACGGGCAAATCTACCCTGTTGGAAGCAATCGCTGTGGCATCGGGTTTTAACCCTGAGGGTGGCTCTGGTAACTTCAATTTCAGTACGCGGGAATCGCATTCTGTGATGCATCAATACATCCGTACCTCAAGAAGTACCCACCGGCATACCGATGGCTTCTTTTTAAGAAGCGAGAGCTTTTTTAATGTGGCTACCGAAATTGACAACCTCGGCGTAACCGATTCGTATGCTGACAACTCGCTGCACGAGCAATCGCATGGCGAGGCTTTCTGGTCGGTAATGCAAAACCGATTTCGCGGGAACGGCTTGTATTTGCTGGATGAGCCCGAGGCGGCCCTATCCCCTTCGCGCCAGATGGCTATGCTGATCAGAATGAATGAATTGGCGAGAAACAACTCTCAATTTATCATTGCCACACATTCGCCGATATTGATCGCCTTTCCCGATGCGCTGATCTATGAATTTAGTGATGAAGGTATACAGACCCGTAAATTTGACGAAACAAAACTGGTGCAGACCTACCAGGGCTTTTTTAACGATCCACAGTATATGGTGCACCGGTTGTTGAGATAGTGGCCGGAAAATACTATGGCATACCGTGTTGTTATTAGTCAAGGATTGGCAATTCATCGGGCGAGGAGGTCTGCTTTCCCCAAAAAAACACCATCCCTATCGCCCCGGCCGTAATACATACATCGGCTACATTAAATATCCCGGTACGCAGGTTTTGGATGCCGATGTTCATAAAATCGGTTACGTGGCGGTCGAAGAAGATACGGTCGATGAGGTTGCCCATACCACCAGCAAAGATGAGGGCGAGGCATATTATTTTTATCCGGCTCAGTTCATTGGCTTTCCTGATAAAGTAAACCAGCAAAACCAGCATCAGCGCCAAAGGCATCATACTCAATACCCAAAAACTTACCGCTTTGGGCAGGCTATCGCCCAGGCTTAATGCCGCGCCGGTATTCTCGGCATACTCTAAACGAATGGTGTTATGAAAGTACGATATATCGGGGTGGTTCATTAAATGATCTTTGGCGAGTTGTTTGGTATACCTGTCGCAGCCAATAAACGCCAGCGATACCAGGCAGAACAGGATGATCTTGAAACGGTTTTGCATATGGTAAAGATAGTTTGTTTTGATGGAAAATGGAAGATGCGAGGCCAGGCAAATTTGATAATGCGAGGAAATTTGTGTATATTGTAGGTACGATAAGCGCATGGCGCAGAACGTAAGAAACAGGTTCTTTGAATTAATGATTTAGCAAAGCGCATAGAGCGGGGCGCAAAGCGTGAATGATGCTCTTAATTGCGAATTTGATAATGGTTGCTGTAAAATACACCTGTTTTTACCTGCTTTTTTGTAAACTGTGTCATTGCGAGGTACGAAGCAATCACTGAGAAATGTCTCGAACTATGGATGTCGATTACCTGCCCTTAGTGATTGCCACGTCGTTCCTCCTCGCAATGACAAGTAGAATAAAATTGCAAATTTGATAATGATAGTTGTGAAATACACCTGTTTTTACCCGCTTTTTTCCTACAGCACCTACCATTTTGAGGTTTAATATTGCAAAAATGGCAATATTTACTATTTATGATCTGTGAATAATGGGATGGAAATAAAGCAAAAAAGCTTCCGGAATAACCGAAAGCTTTTTGTTATCAAACCACTCACCAATTTACTTTAACGTTTGCGGTTGTTCTTTACTTAAGCCGTTGGTAATTTCTACTGTTTTTGAGTCTAACTTTAACGTTCCGGTAGTTAAGCCGTCGCGTTTGGCGGTTAGAGTGATGGTGCCGGGTGTCATTGTCGAGCGTATCATTACCCGGTTAATGCCGCATTCGGTATCCAGGTACAGGTTGTTGGTGCTGTTCAGCTTAGCGGCATTGATACCTCCGCGCCATATAGCCGGGCCGGTTATGACAAAATCAACCCGGGCCTCGTCAGTAGGGCAACGGCGGCCCTGGGCGTCAACTACCTCGAAGTCTATAAAAGCAACGTCGCTGCCATCCGCCTGTAAGCCTTTGGGGCCGGTATGTAAGGTTAGTTTTATTGCCTTGGCGGGACCAGCGGTTTGCACCTCTTGCTGGGCCACTACTTTACCTGCCTTATAGGCAACGGCTTTAATAGCACCGGGGTTAAAAGCAACGTTAGGGAATGCATAGATAAAGCCGGTGTCTTCGCCTTCTGCCACGCGGGCATTGTCGGGGCGGCCAACGGTATCAACAAACTTCATTGGTTTGGTTTGTGTACCTATTGATTTTCCGTTCACAAAGAACTCTACCTTATCGCAATGCGACGCGGCTACGTACATGGTTTTCTTTGTTCCTTCCGGATAGTTCCAGTGGCCTATAATGTGCAGATCGGGCTTCTCATTCTGCATTACCCGCGATACATAGTACAGCGATTTTGGCAAACGCACGCCATCAACCTTACCGCTCACGCGTAGTACATAGCTGCCTTGCTGGCGGCCATCGGCGTTCGAATCGGAAAAGTAGATAGAACTGTATGCCGACCATTTTGAATGTGCCGGGTCGGTATTATCAATACGGTTGCTTACATAGCTGTTATAGCGCACGGCGGCGGCTAAGCAGAAGGTTTCAGAGTCCCAATGCCAGGTATCGCCACCAGGGCCGGGGCGGCCACCGGGGCCAGCTACTATCTTCGGCTTAAAGCCAAAATGCGGCGGCGAGTATTTGTCCCAAATGTTACGGCCAGCTTCGTCACGAAAATCTTCAGTTTCAATAAGCGGCGCCTTATCACGGCGGGCAATGCTGTATCCGCGGAAGATGTCGTCGCCACTTACTTTATCGGTACGGCTGTCTTGCCCTATCATCACACCATAAAACTCGGAGTTCGCAGTAAGCGCCTTGTTGGCATCAGCCTGGTCATTATCACGGGTACCCATTACACGGCCGCCATGCGGGTCGAGCTCTTTACGCAGGGCCACCATCTGGTCCATCTGCTCGGGGGTTACTATGGTATTACCCGCTTCCCAGAACAATATACTTGGGTTGTTGCGATAAAATATCATCGATGCGCGCATTACGGCCACGCGCTGGTCCCACTGCACACCGGTTACCAAACGTTCTTTATCACCGGCAGGGCAAACATTAACTACGCCATACTTGTCGCAGGCTTCAACATCGGCCTTCTCGGGAGCTACGTGCATCCAGCGCAGGTAATTGCCGTTGCTTTCTTTCAGCATATTCATGGTATACTCGTGCATCCAGTTAGGATAAGCCCCGCCTACACCGGCCCAATCGTCGGCAGAGCGCTGTGAGTAGCCGGTGAGCCATACAAAACGGCCGTTTATCCAAACGCCGCCTTTGCCAACACCGCCTTTAAATTCGGTTTGGCGGAAACCTGTTTTGGTATCTACCACGTCCACCACCTTGCCATTCACGCTCAATATGGAGTAAACATGGTACATGTATGGGTCGGTAGTATCCCAAAAGCGGGCATTGGTTAACTGGCCGGTAGCGGTAAATATTTCGGACTGGCCGGATACCAGGTCAGATTGGGTACCATCCAGCTTGGCGCGAACAACGCCATCGTTATCTACCACCAAAGCCGATAGTGTGATAGAGGCGTAATCGCTGGTTTCGTTCACCACCTCGGCTTCTACTTTAAGGTCGGCGGTTTTCTTTTTCAGATCAATAGCTTCAGGATAAATGTACACACCCGAGCTTTTAAGGTTTTCGTAAACAGGCAGGGTTTGGTACACCTTTCCGGTGATGATAAGCGACGCATTACGGTTGAGGCCGCCAAAGTTGGGGTTAAAATCCTTCGAGTTCCACTCAAAATTGGTTTGGGTAGCTTCTTCCTTATAGCTGGGGCTGTTATCCGCCTGTACGGCAAGGATGTTATCCTGGCCATCAAATTTAACATCTTTGGTAATATCAAAACCAAAAGCGGTAACGCCGTTCTCGTATTTACCGATGGCTTTCCCGTTAAGGAAAAAACGACCCGCCTGGCGCATACCGTCAAATTGCAGGAATACCTTTTGCCCGTTGGCGCTTGCAGGCAGTTTAAAGTGTTTACGGTACCAGCCTATGCCCAGCATTTTTTCGCCAACATCGCCACCGCCGTGGCTGATGTAAGCGCGGTAAGTATCGGTTTCATTCCAGGTATGGGGCAAGCTCACACTGTTCCACGCGGCATCGTTAAATTCGGGCTTATCGGCACCGGCAACATCGCCAAAAGTAAATTTCCATCCCGGGTTAAAATTGTAGGTCGCCCGTGGCGAAGCAGGAACCTGGGATGTAGTGGGATTTGCATTTTGCGCTATTGAAGCAACAGAAAACACCACGCAGCACAATGCAGCGCATAACAATTTGAGTACTTTCATTTATTCGGATCTTTTTGGTTGATGCACATAGTTATGTAAAATGCACGCATAAATTTATTAATAAATAAACCTTTGTGTGTATTTAATTTGATAACATAACCCATGTGATAGCTGGGGTGTTGCAATGTTCTTCAAAATAATCGCCAATAGCAACCGGCATGTAATATTTTTTTACGGAAACGTTTCCACCACATTATTTGTATTTTTGGATCGATATGGGCCATATAACCATTAAAGAACTTGCAAGCCGTTTAAACCTTTCTATCTCTACCGTTTCGCGTGCGCTGGGCGATAGCCACGAAATAAGCAAGGCCACTCGCGATAAGGTGATGGCTTTGGCACAGGAGTTAAACTACACACCTAACCTGTATGCCAGCAGCCTGCGCAGTCAAAAAAGCAAAACCATAGCTGTTATCATCCCCGAGATACTGAACAACTTTTTCGCCCTGGCTATTGATGGTATAGAAGAAATAGCCCAACAAAACGGCTACCATGTGCTGATATACCTTACACATGACGACCATGCCAAAGAAGCGGCTATGGTGCAGCACTTGCTCAATGGCCGGGTTGACGGCATTTTAATGTCGGTAGCAGCTGAGACTAACGACACCAGCCATATTGCCGAATTTGCCAAACATAATATACCGGTGGTATTCTTCGACAGGGTATGTGATAATTTTAAAACCATTAAGTTTGTTACCGACGATTACCAAAGCGGCTTCAATGCCACCAAACACCTGGTAAGCAGGGGCTGTAAAAACATTGCCTACCTGTCGTTATCCAAAAACCTGTCTATCGATCAGAAACGGAAAGATGGCTACCTTGATGCCTGCAAAAAGCTAAACCGGCCGGCACATATTATCGACTGTACACAGAGCGATGCGGAGAACGAACAGATAATTACCGATATGCTTAACGCGGATAAAACCATCGACGGCATCTTTGCATCGGTTGAAAAGCTCGCCATCAGCACTTACGAGGTTTGCAACAGGCTGAACATTGAAATACCGCAACAACTCAAAATAGTAAGCTTTTCAAACCTGCGCATTGCATCCTTGTTAAAGCCGGGCTTAACCACTATTAACCAGCCCGCCTTCGAAATTGGTAAGCAAGCTGCCGTAGCATTGTTCAGGGCGCTAAAAAACAATACCATATTTACCAAAAGCGAAGAAATAGTAATACCCTCCACTTTAATAGCGCGCGATTCTACAGCGATAAAATAAATTACAATAAAAACAACCCATAAAATACTGTAAATCAAAACAGTTCAAAAACAGGCATACCGTATCTGTAACGTCAATTTAAAATCTTTTAAAAAAGTATTTGCGAAAGCATTTTGCTTTACTATCTTTGCAACCCCAAACGGGATGTAGCGTAGCCCGGTATCGCGCCACATTTGGGATGTGGAGGCCGCAGGTTCGAATCCTGCCATCCCGACACCAGCGATACCAATCGAAGTTAAAGCCCGCAAATCAATATGATTTGCGGGCTTTTCGTTTTTATTGCATTTACCCCAGTACCTTTATCAATACCAACATACGTCAGCTAATTGATCAGGGATATTGACAGTTAAATTCGACAACGTTAAAATCTAAAATATCGGTCATTCATTCAATACCCCATCGAACTGATCTCTATCATTTTTCTTGCTGATGGATGTCACTCAAAATGATTTGCATGGCCGGTAATTTAGCATCGGAAATTTAAGCTGACATCGAATATGAAAACCATTCTGCTATTAACTGACCTCTCTGACAGTGCGGCGCACGCGGCACGATCAGCGGTGATGCTATGCTCAAAGCTTCATGCTAACCTGATATTGTATAACAACCTGTTCTCTATACCTGTAGCTACTTTTTACGGCGCCGGCCCATGGGTGCCCGATAGTTCATCAAAACTTGAAAAAGAACGCAATTATAAATTACAAAAACTGGCCGACGACATTGAACCGTTAGTGCAGCATCTAAAACCGGGGCAGTTTAAGCCATCGGTTTCTTTTGGCTGCAGCATAGGTAGTCTGGGCGAAAACGTAAAGGAGCTTTTATTGCAAAATGACATTGAGCTTATTGTAATGGGCGCAAGCTCTGAGCGTACGCTCGATCATATTTTAAACGGCAGCGATACCTCATCGGTTATAGATAATACTAACCGCCCCATTATCATCATCCCCCCTACTTCAAACTTTGATAAGATAGATAAGATCACCTTCGCTACTGATTTTAATGATTCGGATGTTGCTGCTATAAATTACCTGGTCAGGCTGGGTTCAACCTTTAAATTTCAGCTTGATGTAGTGCATGTTGACCCCCTGGATAAAAAGGGTTACATTCATGATCAGAAAGAAGAGGATTTTAAATATGCTGTAGACCGCCTTAACTATGCGGGGCTCACTTACAATGCCATTAAAGGAAAAGATGTTGTTAAACGGCTATTACGGCTATGCGATGAATCCGCATCGGGCATGCTAACCGTGGTATATTATCACCACTCGTTCTTTGTGCGCATGCTACACCAAAGCACCGCCAAAAAGGTTTTATCTTATCAAAAAGTGCCATTGATGATCATCCCATCCACTATGAATTTCAACAAATAACAGATAACCCCGGCGGGGCACCGTATAAATTAAACGTTTCAGCATAAACACGTATTTTACACCGTTAATACCGTATTAACCTACGTTGCCCATTTAATACAGTATGTTCAAATTGTATCCATCCAAATACAATAATATGCCACTTACATTAGAAAAGATCACCTATTATTGTTTTAACAACGCCTGCATTAACTCTGTTTATAACCTTAATACAGTTGTTGAAACAGAGTTGAGCCTTAATGAACAAGCATTAACCGGCAATCATAAATGCGTAAACTGCGGTCGTGATCTGGTATCTATACTAAGTATCGAAATAAAAAAAGCATGCCTTAACGCTTAATTCTTCCAAAAACCGGCATACATTTTATACATTAGTTGAAATTTATTTAACTTGTAATAAATTGTACATTTATATAAACCCAGTAATTTCTATTTGATGGAAGGATTGTCTAAGAATATTCGTTTTTTACGCCACCGCAGGGGGTGGTCGCAAGGCGATTTTGCATCACAACTTGGTATATCGGTACCGGCGTTCTCTAAAATTGAGCTGGGAGTTACTGATATTACCCTTTCAAGATTACAGCAGATAGCCAAGGTTTTGGATATGACACCAATGGAGCTATTGTACTATAACCAGGTAACCGAAGAAAAAGACACCGACAAACTCGATACGGCCAACGAAGCCATTAAACTGCACGTATCCGAAATACTGGATCTGCAAAAGCAGGTTATAGTTTTACACGAGGAGATTCGCAGGCTAAACAAAGTTGTAAACTCCAAAATTTGATACGTTGAACATAACGTGTCAGGTTAAAAATACAACGTCAACAATAATTCATTGCTATTGGTAAATGGTGTCAGGCATCTTTATTTTGCTTCAATCCGCATATCTGTATATTGCTTTACCAACTGCACAAGCGCGGCCAGATCGAACGGTTTAGCCATACAGGCATCGGCGCCGCATTGTTTTGCCATGGTTTCCAGATCATCGTACCCGGAAATGAGGATGACGGGAATATGTTTTGTCAGCTCATTTGCCTTGATCTCGCTGCATAGCTCATGCCCAAAGCCATCTTTTAATTTATTATCCAGCAAAACCAGGTCGGGCCGGTTAATGATAATGCCTTTCACCGAATTTTTATCGGGATAAGTAACCACTTCAAAACCTTCGCTTTGAAAAATCTCTTCGAGCATGTTTAAAATATGAAGGTCATCCTCTATAACGAGTATCTTTTTCATAAGCTGCTTACCGTTGTATAATTTTACTAAACGCCTTAATTTGTTTTCTGTTTGAACAATAATTTGCCCGGGCATTAAACCCCATAACCAATTTCCGTCGGCAGATGAAGGCATGTTCATCCGGAAACTTTTATCTAAACCCAGTACCTCCTGTAACGGTATAATAGCTATACCTGATATAGCAGAATAAACATCTTTTGGTCAGCATATCACGAACGTTACATTCGGTTACCTTGACTGTAACTTTAAGGTTACATATAGCATAACAAACGGAACAGAATGCCAATAATGCTTAATTATATGATCCCCATAGGCAACTATATTAGTGTTGCCAATTATTGTATTTGAAGAACCTATAGTTAAGGCTTATAACCAGGCTATAACTAACAACACACCATGTCGCAGGAAGAATTGATCATCTTGATCCAAACGGGTAATATAAAAGCTTTTGATGAGTTTTATAAAAACAATTGGAAGCCTTTATATCATATGGCCTATCGCGCCACCGGATCGATAGATGATGCAAAAGATCTTGTTCAAAACGTATTTATTAATTTTTGGAATACCAGGGAAAGTATTGATGCCGGTAAATTTCACGTTTCTTATCTGTTTACATCATTAAGAAACGGAATTATTAACCTGCATAAAAAAACCGAAGTACGCCGGCAGCATGCCGAACTGCAGCCCGAAATGAATATTGCGTATACAAACGAAGATCATTATATCGCAAAAGAGCTGGCCCAAACATTACATACCCGCGTTACCCTTTTGCCCAACAAAATGCAACAGGTGTTTGTATTATCACGTTATCAAAACCTATCTGTAAGCGAAATTTCTGAAACGCTGAATATTACCCCCCGTACGGTAAAAAATCAACTATCTACCGCTTTAAAAATACTCCGTACCGGCCTTGGCCTGTTAGGTACCATAGTATTTTACTTTTTTTTAAAATAAATCTGGTACCAGGGCCCTTCATAGGTGTATTGGTTATATAACGACTAATACCCGCTAATCTATTGCGTGTATTTAAACCTAAAAAGTCAGTAAAAATGTTTAAAAAGAATAGGCTGCGATCCATAAATATGGAAGGTGATAATCATTTGTATGATGAGCATGCAATGGCCGAAATTGAAAAAGATATGCTCGAAAACATTCACCGGCATATCAGGGGGAAATGGCATTTTCTAAGATCAAAAACAACCGGCTATTTATTAGCAGCATCTGTTTTGCTGATAGGTGCCATTACCTTTTTATTTATTGAAAATGGCAGTAATGATAACCTGATCACTATAACGGCCAACAGAGGGCATATATCCCTTGTTACCCTACCCGATGGATCGAAGGTGTGGTTAAATTCCGGCTCAACATTATCTTACCCAACCGCATTTGCCAATATCCGTTCAGTAGAGCTGGTAAACGGTGAAGCTTTTTTTGACATTCGCCACGATAAAAAACATCCTTTCATTGTTCATTACGGCAATCTGCACGCCCAGGTATTAGGCACCAGCTTTAATATAAAATACTATAAAAAACTGAATGATTTCAGGATAACCGTACTTACGGGCCTGGTTGAGGTAGGCGATCAGAAACACAGCTTTGGATTGATTAGCCCTAATAAAGAGATCATTTACAACCAGAAAACCACAACTCATGATGCGCGGGTTATTAATTCGCAAAAAGTAGTTGCCTGGAAAACCCGCGAAATTAACCTGTTTGATGTTCCTTTTGAGGACCTTGTATTAACCATACAAAACGTGTACGATATAAAAGTCAATTATGATGACAGCATAAAAGATGTGATAACCACTATTCATTTTTCGAGTACTGATAACTTAAAAGACGTACTCGAAGTAATAAAGACCATCCACCGATTGAACTATAAGATAAATGGAAAGGAGGTGGAGTTGTACAAAACCGACTAAATATATTAATAAACAATGCCCGGGCTATTGCTTACGGACATTGTTTGAGTTTATTAAATGTAAGCCATTGGAAAGGGTCTGAAGCTAAACCAATGACGTACATAGTTTTAACAAGTAAAACTTTACAAATATGATAAAAAAACCAACTCAATTATTCGTTTTTCTCATGAAAATATCGATGATCGCAATAATTGGTTCACTTGTATGCAGTGAGCTCTTGTTTGCAAAAAGTGCAAGCAGTCAAATTACTGCCTCTCCTGTTACTGTAACTATTAACAATGATGATTTAAAAAGTACGATAGGGAAAATTGAGAAAACGACGCACATTAAGTTCTCATTCAATGCCGATGATCTGGCAGGATACAAAACACAGGCTCATGCTTTTTTAAATGAACCCCTGGCGCTGGTTTTAAACTGTGTTTTAAAACAAACCCAACTGGCTTACAAAGAAATAAACAATGGTATTGTTATTTACAATAAAAACAGCGTTAAAGCAGATGTAGTGAACGAAGAACCTAAACCTGTTATTGATGAAAGTACAGCCGTTGCAAACATTACAATAAAGGGCAAGGTAAATGATGAATTAGGACCGCTGCCTGGGGTATCTGTTAAAGTTGAAGGCACATCTATTGGTATTGTTACCGATGCGAATGGAAACTTCTCTATTAACGCGCCCGAAAAGGGAACGCTTGTTTTTACTTATTTGGGCTATACCACACAACGAGTTGCCATAAATAATCAAACTATTATAAATGTAACTATGGTGCCCGAACCAAAATCGTTAAACGAGGTCATCGTGGTTGGTTACGGAGCGCAGAAAAAATCTGACATAACAGGCTCAATAAGTTCAATTTCTGCCCAGGCTTTGCAGGAAGTACCATCTTCCAACCTTGTTCAGGCATTGCAGGGGCAGGCTACCGGTATTGACATTCAAAAAAACGGCGGCAATAGCCATCCGGGTGCTTTACCCACAATTGTTGTTCGCGGCACGCGCTCGCCTAAAGCCTCAAACAGTCCTTTGATCGTGGTTGACGGTATACCTTATACAGGTAACCTGCAGGATCTGGACCTTGATGATGTTTCTTCTGTTGAAGTGCTGAAAGATGCTTCCTCTACAGCAATATATGGTTCGAGGGGTGCAAATGGTGTAATATTAGTAAGCACCAAACGCGGCAAGCAAGGTGAGCCTGTAGTAACATACAGCGGTTACGCCGGCTTTACCAAACCGATAGCGCAATACAACGTAATGAATGGCCCGCAATACGCACTTTTAAAAGAGTGGGCATATTATAACGCCCAGGCCGCAAAACCACCCTATACCGGCCCGGATGATCCGCGGATAATTACCAGCGCCAGTGGCGCTTTTGGTTCGCAAGAGCTAACATCACTTCAAACAGGCCGCAGTACTAACTGGCAAGATCTGATCTATAAAAACGGTTTTGTAACTAACCACCAGGTTGGTGTTTCTGGAGGCAGTGAAAGAACCCAATATGATATTTCCGGCGGTTATTATGATGAAACCGGAATTTATTCAGGTCAGGAATTTACACGCTATTCACTTAAATTAAGTTTAGACCAAAAAATAGGCAAATACATTAAAATAGGCTTAAGTTCATTAAATAACCTTACTTATAATAACGGCGAAAATGCTAACCCGCTTGGCCAGGCCTTAAGAGCCAGTCCTTTAGCAACACCTTATGACGATGTTACCGGAGCTTTGGTAGGTTATGTTAACGGTAGCGCAAACCAGGTTTGGAACCCCCTGGCTAACATACAACCCGGCGCTTCTGCCGAAACGCGTAAAAGGCTGGGTACTTTTACCACTGCTTATATAGAGGCCAGCCTGGCTCCCGGATTAAAATACAGGTTAAATGCCGGCGCTGAAATAAAGCCCGAAGTTTATGGTAATTTTTATGCCGCCGCCACTTATAATAACCAGGGTGCCTACTCTACAGCAAAGAACGAGAGCAGCTACAACTACAATTATACGCTCGAAAACTTATTAACTTACGATAAGATATTCGCAAAAAAGCATCACGTTAATTTTACGGGCTTATATAGCCTCCAGGAAAATCAAAGTCAAACCAACAGTTTCACTTATACTAACCTACTTAACGACGCGACGCAGTATTTCAACCCGTCACAAGGTTCAAATTTAGCAGGTACAGGTTCTTTCGCTTTGTATGATCTTATCTCGTATATGGCAAGGGTTAACTATGGTTATGATAATAAATACCTTCTTACTGCTACTGTCAGGTCAGACGCATCATCTAAACTTGCACCTGGCAATAAATATCATTTTTTCCCCTCATTAGCTTTAGCCTGGAACGTAATGCGCGAGTCGTTTTTAAGCAACTCCAATGTACTTTCCAATTTAAAACTACGGTTAAGCTATGGCGATGTGGGTAACGCTGCTATTAATCCTTATCAAACATTAGGAAAACTATCAACTCTCACCTACAATTATGGCAGCAAAAATACCATTGGTGCCTATCCAACTGATGTACCTGATCCCGACCTGGATTGGGAATATACCCGTACCATAAACGCCGGTATTGATTTTGGTATTTTTCACGACCGTATCACCGGTAGCATTGATGCCTATCATGAATACACCCGGGGGCTTTTAATTCCGGTAGCTTTACCGCCAACATCAGGTATCCCTAATTCGGCGCTATCTAACGTAGGTAATTCCGAAAATGTGGGTTTAGAAATCAACCTTAGCACCGTAAACTTTGCCCCTAATGGTAAAAACGGATTTACATGGAATACTAATTTCAACATCACCTTTAACCGGGGTAAATTAACCCAATTGGCTAACGGTACTACGGTTGATATTACCAATGGCTTATTTGTAGGTCATCCGCTGGGCTCTATATTCGATTATAAAAAGATAGGTATATGGCAAAATACCGCCGCTGATAGCGCACAGGCTAAAGTTTATGGCTTAACCTTAACCGGCGGCCAATCAGTTATCGGAACAGTGAGGGTACTTGACTTGAACGGCGACAATAAGCTTGACGCGAACGACAGGATGATCATCGGCAGCGACCAGCCCTTATTTTCGGGTGGGTTAACTAACCGCTTTGGTTATAAAGGCTTCGATTTTACCGTTGTTACAGTATATAGGGTTGGTGGTACATTAACCTCTAAAATTTACCAAAGTGGCAGTTTTTTAAACACGCTGCAGGGTAATTATAACAATCTGGATATAAATTACTGGACGCCTACCAATCACGAAAACTATTTCCCTAAGCCCACAAACGCGCTGACTAACCCGTTCTACTCATCAACTTTAAGCTATTTCAGTGCAACATATCTTAAAGTACGGAGCATTAGTTTAGGTTATGCTGTTCCTAAAGCGGCCGTTACCCGTTTGGGATTACACTCGTTAAGGGTATACGCTACGGCCGAAAACCCGTTCATTTTGTTTTCGCCTTACAAAAATGTATTTCATGGTATAGATCCTGAGTCTTCAGGCGCATTGAATGAGGATACCCCTGCAACATGGGCTATGACATTTGGTCTTAAATTAACACTCTAATTAAAAAGAAATTATGAAAAGAATACCTATATTTTTATTGACCATTCTGATAGTTGGATTGATAAATACAGGCTGTAATAAAAAACTGGAGGAGGTACCCGTATCGAGCTTAACCCCGGCTTTTTTTAACACCCAGCAAGGTTTTCAGGCTGGTTTGGATGCTGCATACGCGGGATTCAGAACCATATACGGGCCCGATACCTATTTTGAAATGACAGTTGGCGGCACCGATGAGTTTCAGGCCGGGGTTGATGGCACAGGTTCACTTGTGCGCTATAACAGCGGCTATAATACATCAGACGGAACGGTTTCCGGTGTATGGAAAAACTGTTATACCTATATCAATACCTGTAATGGCCTTGTTGATAATGCACCTGCCCTTGCGGGGATTGACGCTGCCACAAAAGCCGAAATGGTTGCCGAGGCCAAGTTTTTGCGTGCCAATTACTACTTTATACTGGTGCAAAACTGGGGCGATGTAACGTTAAATAAACATTTCCAAAATACACCTTCTTTCTCAGCAACGCGCGATAAAATGGTCGATGTATACCAGTTTATCATCCAGGATCTAAACGATGCGATAGCAGGCCTGCCTGCAAGTCCGCAAACTTCTGGTATTTTACCGGGCAAAGCCACTAAAGCAGCTGCCATGCATGTATTGGCGAAGGTATATTTAACCAAGGGCTACACTGTGGCAAAGGCATCCGACGATTTCAAGAACGCGGCAGCAACAGCTGCTAGCCTGATCGGTACTGTTGCCCCGGCAAACGGTGTTAAACTTCTGCCTGATTTTGGTAAGGTTTGCGCCCAGGGTAACGAAACCAATAGCGAAGTACTGTGGGCCGTAGAGCATACATCAAACATCTCTTATAATGGTTCGGCAACGCAAAATAACAGCGGACCCGATAATTTATATGTTCACCTGTTTGTATCACGGTATGAGTTGCAGCCAGGTATGCAGCGCGATATCATAAACGGCCGCCCTTATGCCCGTGTAATGCCCACCCGCTGGCTAACCGACACCGTCTTTAAAGATAAAACTAACGATACACGGTATTATAAAACCTTTCAATCTGCCTGGATAGCAAATAACGCCGCCACTATACCCGTAGCTAACGGCAAACCCAAATATACTGTTGGCGATACCGCCATATGGATGCCCGGCTATGAACTTACTGCAGCGCAAATTGCCGCATACCGCTATCAGGTGGTTACTCCAAGCAAGTACGTTAATACCTTATATCCAACCATGATCAAGTATTATGATGATAAGCGTACCGACCAAAATGCACCTTCGATCAGGCCGATCATTATTTATCGCCTGGCCGAGACATATTTAATAGCAGCAGAAGCGCTGATAATGGATAATCGCCCGGCAGAGGCAGTGCCTTATGTTAACGCCATTCGCGAAAGGGCGGCATATCCTAACACTAACGTGGCCATTATGGATGTTACCGCAGCTAATATGACGGTCGATTTTATTTTGGATGAGCGTGCCCGCGAGTTATGCGGCGAACTTTCGCGCTGGCAGGACCTGGTACGCACCGGTACACTTTTAACCAGGGTTAAGTTACATAATGCCGATGCGCGTGCAAATATTAAACCTTTTCATGTGCTGAGGCCTATTCCGCAAACGCAGGTTGACGGAACAATTGTAGGCCCCGCATATGACAATAGCCGGAATTTTCCGGGATGGAATTAACCGATAATAAAACAAATAATGCAGTAAACTCCCCAAAACCTGCGGCTGGTTACCGCAGGTTCTATTTGCCCCGGCTGGTTACCGGGGCTACTGCATGAAAGAGAAAATTTATAAAAAACAACATATGAGAATTAAAGCGTGGCGATATTTACTGCCAATGGGTGTTATGGCAATTACAACATTGTATGCCTTAAAAGCAGATAATAGTGTGATACCCGACCCGGATAATGCGGGTTTAAAAATGCCTGATGGTTTTGGCGCGTTACTGGTAGCCAATATTGGCGCAAAGGCGCGGCACCTGAGCGTTACCCCACAAGGCGATATATATGTAAAGCTCGCTAAACTTAAAGAAGGTAAAGGGATCATTACCCTGCATGAAGCTGCTAATGGTAAGGCTACGGTAACAGGTAGCTTTTGTAATTATGGGGGCACCGGGATGTATATTAAGGATGGCTATATGTATGCCTCGTCCAACACTGAAATTTTCAGGTATAAACTCGATGCCCAAAATAAAGTGATCGACCAGGAAAATCCTGAAAAGATAATTACCGGTTTAAAGGCAGGGCGCCAGCATGAAACAAAATCGCTGGTGTTGGACAACGACGGCAATATTTATATCAACATCGGCTCTCCTTCAAGTTCATGCCAGGTTCAGGATCGCGGCCTGCATTCTCCCGGTATTCCCGGCTGTCCTTTGCTGGATTCTGCAGGTGGTATATGGCAATTTAAAGCGGATAAACTTAATCAGACGTATAAAGACGGCGTGCGCTATGCAACCGGCCTACGCAATATTGTGGGACTCGACTGGAACCAGCAGGATAACCAGCTTTTTGTAATGCAGCATGGCCGTGATAACCTGAACAGTTCATGGCCTGAATTATTCGATACTAAACAATCTGCCGAATTACCCGCTGAGTGTATGTATGCGTTAAAAAAAGGTGATAATGCAGGTTTCCCTTTCATGTTCTATAACCAGATCACCCATAAAAAGATCATCTCCCCCGAATATGGCGGGGATGGTAAAAAAGAAGCGGATGCCAAATACCTGGAACCTGCAGCGGCCTATCCTGGCCACATGGCGCCTAACGGCCTGTTATTTTATACAGGTAAAATGTTTCCCGAAAGATATCGTAATGGTGCGTTCATCGCTTTCCATGGCTCGTGGAACCGCGCACCTGAACCACAAAAGGGTTATTGCGTAGTTTTTCAACCTTTTAAAAATGGAAAGCCTTCCGGCGATTGGGAGGTGTTTGCCGAAGGTTTTGCCGGTATTGACGAAGTAAAATCGCCAAGCCAGGCGCAGCACCGCCCTTGCGGTTTAGCTCTCGGTGCAGATGGTTCGCTCTACGTTACCGACGATGTTAAAGGCAATATCTATCGCATTATCTACACAAAAAAATAATACCAAAAATGAAATTAGTACTATCATTACTTTTATTGTGTGCGCCGTTTCTTCTCAGTGCGCAAACCAAAACAACTAAAACCAAAGCCCCTGCACCCGGAATGGCAGCATCCATTACAAGAGGCGGACTGGTATATAAACAGTATTGCCTGTCGTGCCACCAGGCCGATGGCGGAGGCGTACCCAATATGAATCCCCCACTCTCTAAAACCACCTATGTAACCGGCGATAAAACCCGTTTAATAAATGTGGTACTCAACGGATTTATTCAGCCTGTGGAGATCGACGGTGAATCGTACTCTAACAATATGGCTCCGCATAATTTTTTAACAGATCAGCAAATTGCCGATGTTTTAACTTACGTTCGAAATAATTTTACCAATAAAGCCACGGCCATAACAGCCCCCCAGGTTAAAACCGTTAGAAAGTTAAACAAAAAATAATCTTGTATAATGCTGAAAAAAATCCAACTCACCATCCTGTTTCCGTGCCTGTTTAGTGTAATTGCGAATGCACAGCCCGGCAAGCAAATTATTGTACAAACGCACAGCACAAGCCTTGTGCTTACCATTGGCAAAAACGCCCGTGTTTACCAATCGTACTTTGGTAAAAAACTGCTCAATACAGCCGATTATGCCCTGCTAAACAACACTAAACATGAAGCCTACATTACCGGCGGCATGGAAGACCAGTTTAATCCTGCCATACAGGTAACTCATACGGATGGCAATCCATCGCTGGAATTGAATTACGTGAGTGTGGATACAAAACAAAAAGACGGAGATGTTACCGAAACCATTATCACACTAAAAGATGCCAAATACCCGGTTGAAGTTTTAATGCATTATGAGGCTTATGACAAAGAAGATATCATCAAAGCCTGGACAGAGATAAAAAATGGCGAGAAAGCGACTTTGCTTTTAAATAACTACGCATCCGCCATGCTGCATTTCGATGCCAATAATTACTGGCTCACACAATATCATGGCGATTGGGCCACCGAAATGAAAATGGAGGAAACCAAACTCACCAGCGGTAATAAAATAGTGGACAGTAAACTGGGAACCCGTGCCGATATGTACGAAGCGCCATTATTTATGCTGTCGCTAAACAACCGCGCTGATGAAACCAGCGGCGAACTCATTGCCGGAACACTGGCCTGGACAGGTAATTTCCAATTCCAGTTCCAGGTGGATGAGCATAATTCCCTGCGGCTGATCTCGGGTATCAACCCGGCTTCGCAGGCATACCAGCTTGATGCCGGTAAAACGTTTACAACACCGGCCTTTATTTTTACCTATAGCAATACCGGCAAAGGGCAGGCAAGCCGGAACCTGCATAAATGGGCGCGAAACTACGGCGTACTGGATGGCACCAAATCCCGGATGACGCTATTAAACAACTGGGAAAATACTGGTTTCAAATTCAACGAAAAGCAGTTGGTGGCTTTGTTTGACGATGCTACCAAACTTGGCGTAGATCTGTTTTTGTTGGACGATGGCTGGTTTGGCAACAAGTACCCCCGAGACAATGATAAAGCAGGCTTAGGCGATTGGGAAGAGAACAAAACGAAACTACCCGGTAGCATAGAGTACCTGGTAAAACAAGCAGAAATAAAAGGCATAAAATTCGGTATCTGGCTGGAGCCCGAAATGGCAAATCCCAAAAGCGAACTGTATGAAAAGCATCCGGATTGGATACTCAAACTGCCTAACCGAAATGAAAGTTATCAGCGCAATCAGCTGGTGCTTGATCTGGCCAACCCACAGGTACAGGATTATGTGTACAGTGTAGTTGATAACATGTTGACCAAAAACCCTGGCGTTGCCTATATTAAATGGGATTGCAACCGCACCATGAGCAATACCTACTCCCCTTTCCTCAAAAATAAACAATCGAACCTGTATGTTGATTACACCTTAGGCCTATACCGTGTATTGGATAAGTTGAGAGCGAAATATCCGCACCTGCCCATCATGCTATGTTCTGGTGGCGGCGGGCGTACAGAATACGGTGCGATGAAGTATTTCACCGAGTTTTGGCCCAGCGATGATACCGACCCGCTTGAACGTGTATTTATCCAATGGGGATATTCAAACTTCTTCCCGGCAATAACCATTTCGGCGCATGTTACCCAATGGAGCAAAACTGCATCTATTAAATACCGCACAGATGTGGCCATGATGGGTAAATTGGGTTATGATCTTAACGTCGGTAAAATGACCGATGCCGAAGTAAAATTCAGCCAGCAAGCTGTAAAAAATTACAACAGGCTAAGTAGTATCATCTGGTTTGGCGATCTGTACCGCATCATATCGCCTTATGATGAAGACCGCGCTGTGCTGATGTATACCAACGATGATAAAAGTAAGGCTGTATTGTTTAACTACTTTTTAAATACCCGGTACAAACAGCAGTTCAACATGGTAAAACTGCAGGGCCTTGATCCTCAAAAGAACTACAAAGTTGAGGAGATCAACACCATGGAGAGCATCAAATCAAACTTTACAGATAGTGGTAAAATATTCAGCGGCGATTACTTAATGACCGTTGGCTTAAACCTGTCATCGGGTAAAATAATTCCTCAAACCAGTAATGTTATCGAAATAACACAACAATAAATGACCTATAAAAGCATAAAACTAACTGCAACCATACTGGGCCTCGCGTTCAGTTCGGCACTGTATGCTGTAGACAGTAATATAAAAGATTATGGAGCCGTTGGCGACGGAACTACCCTCAACACCACGGCCATCCAAAAAGCAATTGATGCCTGTACTAACAGCGGCGGCGGCAAGGTAATATTCCCAGAAGGGCGTTTCTTATCCGGAACCATCGCGTTAAAGAACAACGTTACGCTGCAATTTCAAAAGGGATCTGTGCTATTAGGCAGCACCGATATAAACGATTACCAAAACCTCGACCCTTTTGTTGAAGGCTTAGGCATCTCTGTCGGCTGGGCGTTGGTTGTGGCTGTTGATGTGAAAAATATTGGTATTGAAGGCGAAGGCATCATAGACGGACAGGGTACGGCCCTCAAGGCAAAACAAATACTAACCGATACCCGCCCCGAGGGCCAGCGTTGGGGAAGGCGACCGTTTCTGCTACGTATTGTAAGGTGCGATGGCATTAAACTAAACGGTGTTACCCTGCATTATTCGGCTGCATGGACATCTCATTACTTTCAATCACGGCACATCAGCATCAGCAATATTAAAATTGTAAGCGTTGGCGTTGCCCATAACGATGGGATAGATATTGATGGCTGTCAGGATGTGGAGATAAAGGATAGTGACGTAGAGAGCGGCGACGATGCCGTGTGTTTTAAAACCACATCGAGCAAAATGCCATGTAGTCGTATTGTTATAAGTGGTATGCGGCTTAAAAGCAACCAGGGCGCCATTAAAATGGGAACTGAATCGATGGCGGCTTTTGAGCATATTAAAATATCGAACTGCTACATCTACAATACAAGCAATGGCGGTATCAAACTGTTAACGGTTGACGGCGCGCATTTACATGATATCGACATTTCGGATATTACCATGGTTGAGGTTAAAACACCTATCCTCATCCGTTTGGGATCAAGATTGAGCGTGTTCCGAAAAGACCAGGATACACAACAGCAAACTGGCATACTGGAAGATGTAACCATCCGCAATGTAAAAGCCAAAGCCGCCGATAACGCACAACTGATGCCGCCATCGGGCATACTGATTACAGGTATACCGGGCCACAACATCAAAAACCTAAAGCTGGAAAACATTGAAATACAATTGGCCGGTGGCGGCACCGCCGCAAACTCAAGGCAGGTTGTACCCGAAGCTACCGACAAGTATCCCGAGGTAAAAACCTTTGGCCCTATTATTCCGGCCTATGGTATATGGGCAAGGCATGTTGAAGGCTTAAAGCTCAATAACATCAGATTTACCATAGGCAACAATGATTTGCGGCCCGTATTTGTTTGCGAAGACGGAAAGGACATCGAATTAAACAACTGGAGTATACCCAAAACAATAGGTGCCGAAGCTATCATCAGGTTAGAGCAGGTAACAGGCGCTAAAATTACCCATGCAGATGCAAAAGGCTCAGAAGCTGCATCGTTTGTACGGATGGAGGGTGGTACTGCCAACACGGTGAAGCTATCAGACAATAGTCTGCCTGCTGGTATTAAAGATCTAACTATGGTCAATTAACAGATTTTACTATATATGAGACTATTAAAAAGCGTCATAGCCATTTGTTATATAATCAGCATACATTTTGCTGCATTTGCCCAGCAAAGCCCACTCCCTGCGCAAACCGACCGCTGGCGCATACAACAAGATGGCAGCATAAGCTGGAGGGTAAGCGACAGGCTACCACATACCGACCATATAGAAATGTCGGGCGAAAAGGTATCGTTATGGGTGGAGTATGGCATTGATACGGCGGGAATATGTAATATCAACCGTACCGTGGTATTCCCAACATTCAGGATGCTGCCCGATAACACCCGCAGCCATATTTCTTATACTTTTCGCGATAATGACCTGCCGCGGTTTTACATCAATAACAAACTGCTCAATTTTAGCGCATCTCCCAAACGGCGGTCGCCGGATGTTGCTTTCAATGTTAAAAACTTTACTCATAAAGGCATTATGACGGTATCGGCCCAAGCCGGAAACCCTGCACTGGTAACTATTGAGCGTAGCTTTTTCCCATCGGTAGATAAACCGATGGCACTTGAAAAGTTTGCATTTACCAATACAAGCGATAAGCCGGTAACCGTGGTGATGGAGCACATGAAACGGGAGATGACCACCGATACGGCACGCAGTAAAATGGCCGCGCATACTATCGTGATGCGATCGGTTAACGAAGGTAGTCGTGTGATAGCACCCGGAAAGTCGGTAACCTTTGCAGTAGCTTACCTCGCTACCGATCAGCCATCGGTGCCATTAGCCATCAATGTAAATGCCGAGGAACAGGCCCGGCGAAGCCGCGTTGCAGAGATACAGGCGCCGCTGCAACTGGAAACGCCCGACAGCATTCTGAATACGGCATTTGCCTTTGCCAAAATACGGGCTACGGAAAGTATTTATAAAACCAAGGGTGGCTATATGCACGGGCCAGGCGGCCTGGCTTACTACGCTGCGGTATGGGCCAACGATCAGCCGGAATACGCGAATCCATTTTTTGCCTTTTCGGGAGACCGGATTGGGAACCTTTCGGCGATGAACTGTTTCCGCTTGTTCGCTAAATATATGAATCCCGATTATAATCCCTTGCCAAGCTCAATAGTTGCCGAAGGTGACGCGGTTTGGAAAGGCGCCGGCGACCGGGGCGACCAGGCCATGATAGCTTACGGCGCATCGCGCTATGCACTTGCACGCGGCAATGCCGATTCGGCAAAAGTGTTATGGCCGCTTATTGAGTGGTGCCTCGAATACAGCCGCCGCAAAATAAACACGCAGGGCGTGGTCGAATCAAAAAGCGACGAGTTAGAGGGCCGTTTTCCGTCAGGCAAAGCCAACCTGTCTACCAACTGCCTATACTATGATGCTTTGGTATCTGCAGCCATGCTGAGCAAACAATTGCACCTGCCACAGCAACAAACTAATGCTTACAGCAAGCATGCTGCCGATCTTAAAATTAATATAGAAAAATACTTTGGCGGCATGGTAGAAGGTTTTGATACCTATAAATATTACGAAACCAATGATGTGTTGCGTGCCTGGATATGCTTGCCGCTTACCGTGGGGATATTTGACCGAAGCAAAGCGACTGTTGACGCCCTGTTTTCACCAAGGTTATGGACGAGCGACGGGTTGGCCACGCAAGCCGGGAAAGAAACCTTCTGGGATCGCTCAACCCTCTACGCCTTACGCGGCGTATTGCAGGCCGGTTATACTGAACAAGCGATGAACTTTTTAAAGTATTATTCGCGCCGCAGGCTGCTGGGCGAGCATGTACCCTACCCTGTTGAAGCTTATCCCGAAGGAAATCAAAGGCACCTGTCGGCCGAAAGCGGCTTGTATTGCCGAATTTATACAGAAGGCCTGTTCGGCATGCGGCCGACCGGCTTCAATAGCTTTAGCTGTACGCCACGATTACCTAAAGGTTGGAACAAAATGGCACTCAGAAACATACATGCCTTTGGTAAAGTGTTCGACATGGAAGTATCCCGTCAGGGGAATGATAAAATAGTCATCACCATACACCAGGAAGGTCAACAGCACATTTATACTTTAAAAAATGGGTCAACAGCACTCATCACAGTTTAATAAAACATTTATGATAAGTAGAAATTTTAAAAAAGGGTACAAGGGATTAACGCAGCTTTTCTCATCAGCAAAAGAAAAAGAACAGGTAAATACAGATATTTCCCGCCGCGAGTGGATTGGCAAAGTATCCGTTCCTGCGGTTGCGGCCACATTGGGTATGGGCTTTATGAACGACGCCACAGCAAAACCGGTAAACAAAACCAAACCGGATAACCTTGAAGGCGCGCGCGTTTATAACATTCGCGATTTTGGTGCCAAAGGCGATGGAAAAACGTTGGACACCAAAGCCATACAGACCGCCATAGATACCTGCACACGCGAACATGGCGGCACGGTACTGGTGCCGGCTGGTACCTTTGTTACAGGTACAGTTGAACTAAAAAGTAATGTGCGCCTGTACATCGCCGCGAAGGCTATATTGCTTGGAACCGATGACGGTAAGCAATATTACGCCGCCGATGCCATCCCCTTAACGGGCGACACAACTTTAAATGATGGTAATGTAGGCTTATTTTTTGCGGTAAGAGCCGACAATATTACGATTGAAGGGCCTGGCACCATTGACGGACAAGGGGCACGATTTCGCAGTAAAGTAAAGGGTGAATTACCCCCGGCAGGCATCACAGGTCCGCACAGGCCTTACCATTTGCTGTTTCATCAATGTAAGAACCTTACCGTGCGCGATATTTATTTACTGAACAGCGCGTTCCACTCGGTGCGGGTTATTCAAAGCGAGTTTGCAAAATTTGAGGGTTTGCATATCCGCGGCAAGGTGATAAACAATAACGATGGCTTCCATTTTGTAAGTTGCAGGTATGTGCATGTAGATAACTGCGATGTACAATGCCAGGATGATGCCTGCGCACTGTTTGGCAGTTGCCAGTTTGTTACGGTAAGCAACAGCAGTTTTAGTACACGCTGGTCGGTATTCCGCTTTGGCGGCGGCGTGGCCGAAAACATTACCGTATCCAACTGCCTGATCTACGAAACCTATGGCTGCCCGATAAAAATGCGCGGCGGGCCAAACTCAAGGTTCGAAAATATCTCTTTTTCCAATATTGTGATGAAAGATGTTACCGGGCCAATATCTATAGGGCTTGGTACACAAAACCGGCAACAAAATGCAACAGATAAAACGCCGGGCGTTGTGCGCAATATTTCGTTCAATGATATTACGGCTACGGTAGTTAAGCCCGTTCAGCTACGAGAAACAGAGCATCCCAGCAATTATAATCCCGGCGAGATATTTTCGAGTGTTACGCTTAACGCGATGGATGATGTTTACCTGGAGAACATCACATTTAACAATGTCCATATCAATTTTCCGGGAGAAGGTACCGCTGAACAGGGCGCTGTGCGCGATGTACCCAAAGTTGTAGGCGAGTATTACCAGATCGGTGTGCCGCCGGCATACGGTATTTACGCTCGCAATGTTAAGAACCTTATTCTGCATAATGTAAGCCTTACCATGGCCAAAGCCGATATGCGCCCCGCATTAATCTTTGACAATGTACAGGATGCCGCCATTAACGGCTTAAATGTAGACGGACAAGAGCAGGCTGAATCGGCATGCCGCTTTATTAACAGCGGTGATGTGCTGATGACCGCTGCACGCTTAAAAAGCCCGGCAAAGATTTTCCTGGCGGTTGAAGGGGATAAAAGTAAAGCCATCAAAATAGATGGCGGTGACATATCAAAGGCTGTAACTTCGGTCAGCTTTAACGCAGGTGCATCAAAACAATCCGTTAAACTGCGCGAGTAGTAACCGGGGAATTACAACATCACATATGAAAAACAGCTATAAAATACAGTTCGTAACCACATTAGCTTTCATTGCCTTTTTACCGACGGTAAGGGCTCAAAAGATCGCAAAAAAAACAAGCAGTACAGCTATTATACTGAGCACCAGTGCCACACACATTGCCGGTATCAATAATGATACCCTGATCGTAATTACAGGCAGCACCTTTAGGTATGATGTGGATACACCAGAAGATAAAGGACTTGTATTAACCAATCCTACGGTGAGTCAGCTATTGCAGGAGGTAACCTCAAAAGACGGTTCGGTGCAAAAATATGTGGTGGCAGACCATTCGGGTCAAACTAAAGCCGAAGGCCTTGTTGTGGCTGGTGATAGGCTTATGGTTGCTTCCGCAGATGGCAAATTGATTAAAGCCTACCCCATCATTACAAAACCAATGGCCTTACCGGGACAGCTTACTTTACTAAACAGCAGGATTACCGCCGATACTAAAACACAACTGGTATTGTGTTATAAAGCAGGGCAAAGAAGTCCTGATGCAACCGTAAAGCTCTTTTTACCGGCCGGAATAAACGCCACGTTAGATAACACTACGGTAAATGTAATAGGCAGAGGCGAGGTAAAACTAAAGGACCTTGCCACTCAATCAATCGGCCGCACCGGGACACATTACTCCTACAGCAAAGTGGGCGATGTTGCCATAACAGCTACAGGCAGCGGCCAGGTAATTACTTTTACCCACCTCGACCTCCGGCCCGATAACGGCATCGATCTTAAACTTACATTCAATAACGTTCAAATAAAAAATGTGGGTAAGTATCCTTTCAAAGCACAATACACCACCTCGCAGCCTGAGCAATTAACCAGCCCGGGCACCGGCCCGGATCAGGCTTATTTAACAGTTACAAATACCATTGCCGATTTTGAACGTGTGGTTGATACATCGCTTCAGTATATTGAGTCTGCCGATGCTTATACTCATACCACCTTTAAATGGAGTGCCATACCGGGTGCAAATGCAAAACTACTACAATCGGCAGATAAGGGTAAAACATGGGCCACAGCATTGGCACATGTTGATATGAACAGCAATAAAGTTGCTGTTACGGGCTTGCAAGCTAATCGCGAATATGCATTCAAATTAGCTGTTGAAAGCGGTGCGCATAAAGGGGAATCAAATATTGTGCGGTTTTACTCAGGAAAACTGGATATCAATAAGTTTGGAGTTACTGCCAATGGCACCGAAGATAATACCGATAAAATAAACGAAGCGATCAGCTATCTCGACCAACTTGGCGGCGGCACTTTGTATTTTGGCAAAGGTGTTTATTCGGTTCGCACGGTACATCTTAAAAGTAATGTTTACTTGTACCTTGATAAAGACGCAACCTTGCAGGCACTGAAAGGAAACGACGCTCCCGAAACCACCTGGTTTTCTGATAAAAAGTACCGCTCCGGCCTGTCGCCTACCGACATCGGCCCGTATGCCGACCCGGAGAACTACATGACCAAGCAGGATGTAGGGCACCAGTATTTTCATAACGCCATGTTTTTTGGCGAACGATTGGATAATGTAAAAATTATAGGTAATGGCCGCATTACCGGCAATGGTAACCTGGTTAACGGCGACAAAGTGATGAACAACCCGCCCGATAATCGTGCCGATAAAATATTCGTGTTAAAGCAATGTACCAATATAGAGATAGGCGGTATTTATCGTAAAGAGGACCTTTGGTACGATGCGGACAAAGATGCACCGTATTACATGGGCAAGAACGGCGCAAAATTAAGTACGGATAATATGCTGAACATTGATCGTTCGGGCCACTTTGTGTTGTTGGCAACAGGTACAGATGGCATTAACGTACACGATACCTATATGGGCAAACAATCAGTATCAAACAGCCGTGATATTTATGATTTTATGGGCTGCAACAATGTTGATGCTACCAATATCTACGTAACCACTACGTCCGACGATATCATTAAATTAGGTTCCGATTGCTCCCTTGGTTTTACCAGGCCGGCGCGTAATTATAAAGTGCGCAACATTATAGGCGATACCAATTGTAACCTTGTTCAGCTGGGTTCTGAAACCGCGGATGATATTATGGATGTATACGTTGATAATATTTACGTATTGGGTGCCAATAAAGCTGGTTTCTCTATTTCGGCTAATGATGGCTCGCATATCAAAAACATACAGCTCAATAGTGGTTATACAGGCTCAATCCATTCCCGTTCAAAAATGTACAGGTGTAGTACGCCGCTTTTTGTATCCATATCAAACCGCGGACGTGTTATCGGTGCCGATGCGGGTAAATATTCGTTTACCGAAGATGGTAAAAAGCACAATGAACTCCTGGTTAAGAATGTTAATATAGGCCAGGTAGAAGATATCAGCATAAACGGTGTTGATGTTTACGAGGTTTATGGCGGAAGTTCCTACAGTGGCAAAAGATGGAAGCCTTATGATGGCTCGCAAAGGAAAGCAAGCCCAATTATTGCAGGATATAAACTACCTGATAATGCTGATGTTGAAGGCGGCCTCGATTTTAAATTACCTAACGGTAAACACACGGGTTACATTAAAAACATCGCGCTTACTGATGTAAACATCTTGTTTAAAGGCGGAAATACGGTAACGGATACCGCTGCCACCCCTCCCGAAATGGGCGTAGGCCAATATAACGTTGGCGACCTCAAGATACAGCCATCCTATGGCGTATGGGCCAGGCATGTTCAGGGCCTGACAGTAAAGAACAGCACATTTAATTATGAAAAACGGGATAGCAGATATGCTCTGTTTTTTGACGATGTGATAGGTGCTAACATATCATCGGTAAAAGTTGTGAAGCCATTGGATAATTCTTCGCTGATCGGTCTGAAAAACACTTCGGGAATCAATGTTTCAAACATTACTTACTTTGATGACAAATGGGATATCGCACCAAAGCAGCTCATCAATATGAGCAATCTTTCGGGAAAAGGCTTACTGAATATACCAGCAAAATGAAGAATCAGGAGTCTACTAAATAGTATAAAAAACAAAGCCTGCCTTTATTCAAGGACAGGCTTTGTTTTTTGTGGACCCGGAGGGATTCGAACCCTCGTCCAAACATGGTACAAGATATGCTTTCTACATGCTTATCTGCTGTTAGGTTTTCGAAGAACAGAAGGTCAGCCGATCACCTGTACTACTCCCTTAGGTACTGTTTCTCGTTTGCTTATCGCACCTTTAGCAAACCAGTTTCATTTTTCGGTGCCCCTGTTGCCGGTTCAACGAAACAGAACACCGGCGGGACAAAAGCTATGCTAATTCTAAATTAGGCAGCTAAGGCGTATTGATTTTCGCCATTTGAAAGTTTGAGCGTTCAGATTAAAGCGCTAATTCACCCAACGCGCTGCATGCTTACATACTTATCTCCATCCTGTCAATTCCGGTCGAGCCCATTTTTTTGAGTTCTAAGTCTTAAGTACGGAGTCTTAAGTCGTAAAAATATAGAACGCAAAGATACGCCTTTTAGTTCTAACTCTTTTATGAATTTTACTCTTGACTCAGAACTCCCGACTCAAGACTACCAACTACCCTCCCCGGATATGCCTCCAATGCTTTCTCCAAACATATCATCGCTTTTTCAAGTTCATCAGTATTAAGCACATAAGCCAGCCTTACCTGGTTAAAGCCTGCACCAGGCGTACTGTAAAAGCCCGTTGCCGGCGCCATCATAATAGTCGAGTTATCATAAACAAAATGCTCTAATATCCACTGGCAAAACTTATCGGCATTATCTATCGGGAATTGTGCCACCACATAAAAAGCGCCGCCGGGGTTGGGGCAAAGCACGCCATCCATTTTATTTAAAGCAGATACCAGCAGATCGCGCCTGGTAGTATATTCTTTGTTTACCGCGATAAAATATTCATCGGGGGTGTCAACAGCTGCTTCACCCGCAATTTGCTCCACCATGCCCGGGCTCAAACGCGCCTGCGCGAATTTCAAGGCTGCCTGGTAAACTGCTTTGTTCTTGGTGATAATACAACCCAAACGCGCACCACATGCGCTGTAACGCTTACTTACGGTATCTAATACGATCACGCTTTCATCCAATCCAGCCAAATGCATGGGCGATGTAAACTTTTGGCCATCATAACAAAATTCGCGGTAAGCTTCATCACAAAACAAGTACAGGTCATGTTTTAAAACCAGTTCTTTCAAAGCCAGCAACTCTTCTTCCGAATACAGGTACCCTGTAGGGTTATTCGGGCTACAGATCATAATGGCCTTGGTTTTATCGGTTATCAGCTTTTCAAAATCGCTTATCGCCGGTAAGGCAAAGCCGTTTTCGATATATGACAAAATGGGCTTCACTACCACGCCGCACTGGCAGGCAAAACTGTTGTAATTGGCATAAAACGGCTCAGGAATAATCACCTCATCACCGGGATCAAGGCATGATAACATGCTCAGGATGATCGCTTCCGATCCGCCTGTTGTTACCAAAATATTATCGGGCGCAATATTATAGCCCAATTTATTATAGTAGGTGCTTAGCTTGGCGCGATAAGATGCCGTACCCTCCGAAGCTGTATAGGCCCAAACCTTAAAATCGATATTTTTAATGGCATTGAGCATACCTGCAGGTGTTTCAATATCGGGCTGGCCAATATTTAAATGATACACCTTTTTTCCTTCGCGTTTTGCCTTTTCGGCAAACGGCGACAGCTTCCTGATGGGCGACGCAGGGACTTCAATACCCTTCTGTGAAATTTTTGGCATCTGCAAAAATAAAAAAATGCCCAACAAAATTTTGTCTTTCTTAAGTTAAATAAAATCTTAGCTATCAAAAGCAGGCCTTTTAGTATGGGCTTTTGTATTTAACAGCAAATACATAAATTTGATACCTAATTATAAACTTAACCACAACAGATGAACCCGGTAACCACAAAGTCAACCGTCCCAAGCCTCATCCGCAATACTGTAGCTCATATACATCCCGATACCAATACTTTTATGATCCACAAGGTGGGCAACGATTGGGTGGAGATAAGTTACCGGGAAGCATTAACAAAAATTGATGCCATATCTGCCTACTTTTTAGATATCGGCATAAAAAAGGGCGACCGACTTGCGCTTATCATAGAAAACGGGCCCGATTATGTTTATTACGACCAGGCGCTGCAGCAAATAGGCGCGGTTAATACCTCCATCTATCCTACCCTGTCGGAAACCGACATCGAGTATATCCTGAACGACTCGGGCGCACGTACTATTTTGGTTGGGAATCCTTTTTTGTTGCGCAAGATAATTAAGATAGCCAATAACTGCCCCGAACTGATGCGCATTATACCCGCGTTTGACGATTTTACAAAGCATAGCGATAAAGCAAGCCTGAATGCAGGAGTTATCGGCTTAAAAGATATGATCGACGAAGGCAGTAAATCCGTCGAAAAGCATGCTAAACATATTGCTGCTTGCCGCGAAAGTATCATCCCTTCCGATCTTTCCTGCCTCATCTATACATCCGGCACAACCGGAACACCGAAAGGCGTAATGCTCACCCATTCCAACCTGGTAGAAAACGTACGCGTTTGCCTCGACCAGATACCGGTTATTGATGAGAATGAGACGTTCCTGTCGTTCTTGCCGTTGTCGCACGTATTTGAGCGAACGGCAACCTACCATGTATGTCTGGCAAAAGGTTGTAAAATAGCCTTTGCGCAAAGCCTCGAGCTACTGGCAAAAAACATGGGCGAAGTGAGGCCAACTGTAATGAACTGTGTGCCGCGACTGCTGGAACGTATTCACGATAAGGCCATGAAGAACGGTACATCTGCCGGTGGCGCAAAAGCCAAAATATTCCTTTGGGCACTGGGTATCGGCCGTAAATACCGCCTGGTGCATGAGTCGGGCAAGAAAGCTAATTTCATCCTGCAACAGCAATATAACCTGGCCGAAAAGCTGGTTTTCAGTAAAATTAAAGAACGTACGGGCGGCCGCTTAAAATTCATGATATCGGGCGGCGGCGCATTACCTAAAAACATAGGCGAGTTTTTTGGCGACCTGGGCATCAAGATACTGGAAGGCTTCGGCCTTACCGAAACATCGCCCGTAATGGCGGTAACCGAATACCATCGCCAGGTTTATGGTACCGTTGGCCGGATAATACCGGGTATTGAGGTAGCCATTCAAAATGTAGAGAGCGGCGAGATATACACCATCCAAACTCACGAATCCTTTAAAGAGGGATTCCAATCGGAAGAAGGTGAGATCATTGTTCGCGGCCACTGCGTAATGAAAGGTTACTGGAACAAACCACAGGAAACCGCTGTAGCTATTGATAAGGACGGCTGGTTCCATACCGGCGATATAGGCCGCTTTTTTAAAGGCAACCTGCAAATTACCGACCGACTCAAGAACATGCTGGTAAACGCTTATGGCAAAAACGTATACCCTACTCCGGTTGAGAATACCTACCTCAAAAGCCCTAAAATTGAAGGCATGTTTTTAGTTGGCGATAAGCGTGAATACATTACCGCCATTGTCATCCCCGCAAGGGAAACCCTGCAGGAAACATTTAACCTGAGCAACGAATACTTTGAGAAACCCGACCTGTTTATTGATGATCCGGAAATTGTGGATTGGATAGGCCAGGATATCCGGAAATTCTCGAATGAGCTCGCTAAGTTTGAGCGCATTAAAAACTTCAAGGTAAAACGTACCCCTTTTAGTATGGACGAAGGTGAAGTAACCCCAACCATGAAAGCGAAACGCAAAGTTATTGAGAAAAAATACGCCGATGCCATTGACGAAATGTACCTGCAAGAGGCTGAAGCGGATTAAATAAACACATACCTATTGTTTTCTAAAAGTTAAATTCAACCAAATTGGTATAATTATTGATTAAATTATTTAATTGAATTGATTATTAAAAATTAAGCCGATGCAATTTAGTTTATACGAGGCCGGTGATATGGTTCAGACACCAGACGGCAAAGCACTTGTAATTGAAGATCAGCGGGTTGGGTCGAACACTGTAAGGGTTCAACTTGAAGGTAGCCTTAATACCAGAACATATACTATAGACGACTTAAGGATCATACAATCCGCATAGCACGATCAGGATACATTTTGTGTCCTGATTTTTTTTAATTTACGTATACCGTTTAATAATACGGAGTTGGTGCGTATACTTTTTTAATTCGTCCGAGAAGATTCCCTGGCTGTCAATCCGGTCTATTTTAACCCTACCCGATGCATGAATAATACGCTCAGTGTTCAGCATCATACCCACATGTACAATTCTGCCTTCTTCATTGTCAAAAAAAGCAAGGTCGCCGGGTTGGGCTTCCTGTAAAAAATCAACCACTTTGCCCTGCCCCGCCTGCTGCCATGCATCGCGCATCAGGTTAACACCCTGGGTACGCATTAAGGCCTGTACATAGCCCGAGCAATCAATACCTGCATGGGTGCGGCCACCCCACAAATAAGGCGTATTTAAAAACGAGCGGGCAATATCAATAATAGCAGCATTATTACTTCTCATGTCTATCCGGTAATCTTCGTTCCCGATACTGCATTTGCCATTTTCAAAAAACGGCAGCGAGCTGCCAAAAGGAATATATACTTTCGATCCGTCTGATAACTTTACAGCTTCTGTAATAATAGTATTGGTAAGTATAGATGGCTTGCCCGTTACCAGCTGGTAGCCATCAATCATGGCAAACTGCAGGCTGCTTATCCACCCCTGGTAGCCATCAAAAGTGGTAACTATCCTCACCCAGTTATCGGTGTGTTCCAAAAGTTCAAAAGTTTCGCCAAACAGCAGTTGCGACACCATTTCGCTTTGGTGCTTAGCCTCGGCCCGCAACGGGATCATACCAAGATTACATATACCGTATTCCATAAAGCAAATTTATCAGAAACTTTGGTTTTAAACTATTTATGATGATAACTGGCTCTGTGTTAACAAAAAAATAGCCTCCCGATCTCTTCAGGAAGCTATTCTTAAATATTTATCGTTCTAAATAATTACTCGCCCATATGCAGCCATTCTTTTTTGGCTAACAGCTCTTCTTTGGTTTCACGCACATCTTCATCATCCACACAGCAATCAACCGGGCAAACGGCAGCGCACTGCGGCTCATCATGAAAACCTACACACTCGGTGCATTTATCGGGTACGATATAATAAACCTCGTCGTTTATTGCTGCCTGTGCCTCTTCCGCGTTGATGGTAACACCATCACCAAAATCTATAATTCCCTTTAAACCAGTACCATCTGAGAAACGCCATGAAGCGCCTGCATCATAAATAGCATTGTTTGGGCACTCCGGCTCACAAGCTCCGCAATTGATGCATTCGTCAGTGATTATAATTGCCATGTTTTTATAAAAAATATATTTACTAAAAATTACCTTTGCCCTGCGGCATTTAAAGTGCAAAGATAACAAAAAATCTGCTTTGCTTTAAATCGGATGCCATAAATATGTCAGAATCAAAAAAAATATACTTAATTAGTCGTCTTTCCCAGCTCGGCCTCAAATTATCGCATCCCGATGCCGAACTGCAGGATATGATAGATAGTGAGCACCATTACAACGCCTGGTTCACCCCTGAAAATACCGCCAATGCCGTGAAAGCCATCGGAAGAATGCTGAATGAAGCGGACTTGGAAACTTGGTTAGGAAGTCAGAAGTCAGAAGTCAGAGGTCAGAGATCTGAAGGAGAATCATCTGATATCGGACATCCGACATCCGATATCAAAAAAGTAGGTCTAATATTAGCCGGCAACATCCCCCTGGTTGGTTTCCATGATGTACTGTGCGTTATTGCCTCCGGTCATCATGCCTTGATCAAGGCTTCATCAAATGATTCTCGCCTTATTAAATATATCCTCAACCTGTTTGTACAGTTAGCACCAGAATATGCCGACACATACAACTTTGTGGAGCGTTTGGCTGGTTTTGATGCAGTAATAGCCACCGGCAGCAATAATACCTCGCGCTACTTTGAGTATTACTTTGGCAAGGTACCCAACATCATCCGCAAAAACCGTAACAGCGTGGCGCTGCTTACTGGCAAAGAAAGCCGCGAAGAACTGTTTGTGTTGGGGCACGATATTTTTGATTACTTTGGTTTAGGATGCCGCAATGTATCCAAACTGCTGGTACCAAAAGGATATGATTTTGTTCCTTTCTTCGAATCCATCGAACCGCATCAACCCATCATCAATCATCATAAATACAATAACAATTACGATTATAACAAGTCGATCTACCTGGTAAACGGTGATAAACACCTCGATAACGGATTCCTGCTGGTTAAAGAAGACGAGCGCCTGGCCTCACCCCTCGCCGTGCTGTACTTTGAATACTATGACGATACTGACGATGCCCAGATACGCCTGGCTGAGCTAAGCGACAACATACAGTGTATAGTGAGCAACCTGCCCTTAAACCAACACAACCAGGTGGTAGGCTTCGGCAAAAGCCAGCAACCGGCCCTATGGGATTATGCCGATGGCGTAGATACCATGGCTTTTTTAAACAAACTGTAACGAGGACGTATTATCAGATTGTAATTTAACCGTTGATGGTAAACTAAAATCTGAACCAAACGGCTGCAGACTTCTTTTCGGCTGTCGGAAAATTAGTACTGTGCCTATCATGGTTATAATAGTGCACGGCGGCCCACATACAAACAGTCATCATCAATAACATCAACATCAGTTCCACTGTAAAATGAGTCTTAATTGTTTCCATAGCTTCATTATTTTGGCTAATAATCTTAGAGCATCTGTTAATATTTTACTAAGTTTTTTGCCGGATTATTTAATTAATTTAAAAAAAGAACGCATTTTATTAACAAACATTACTTTATGATTGTTTTAAGAAATTTTATTTCTTTTAAATAATTAAACTTTCAAACTAAACTTTCAGAAAAATTTGGGCTTATTTTTAAATGATTGAGTTATTTCCGAGCATTATTAATCTATATTAACATACCCGCCCTATAGATATCGAAACTGAACATTCGAAACGGCGAAGCCTTTTGAGACCTTAATACATAATGCACAAGCTAAAAATTCGAAATATTATTACCTTTACACCTATGTATATCATCAAAGTAAAAGGCGTTGCCAAAATACCCGATTATGTACAGTTGCGCGACGAAAAATTTACCCTGCTGGCATACTTCAGGGTAGACAGGCCCGACAAATCGCTGGATAAGATAGGCCTGTCCGATAAAGCGGAATATATTATGAATGTGGTGAAAGACCTGCCTTTTGGCCAGATCTTAAAACTTGAACTTTAGCTGCTATGATTGGTAACTCGGTAATAAAATTGAACGGTGTTGATGTTTTTCAACAAAAACACCTGGTACTCAGCAATGTAAACCTGCATGTTGATAAAGGCGATTTTGTATGGCTCATCGGCCAAACGGGCTCGGGCAAAAGTAGCCTGCTTAAAATTATTTACGGCGACCTGCACCTGAGCAGCGGCGAGGGCCATGCCTGCGGGTACGATCTGAAAAAGCTCTCTACCAAAGAAGTACCTTTCCTTCGGCGTAAACTGGGCATTGTTTTCCAGGATTTTCAATTATTGACCGACCGTACCGTAGCCCAAAACCTGGAGTTTGTAATGAAAGCCACCGGCTGGAAAGACAAGAACCTGATTGCCGAGCGCACCCGCGACGTGCTGGAAAAGGTAGGTCTGCGCTCAAAAGTTAATAAAATGCCGCACGAGCTTTCGGGCGGCGAACAGCAGCGTGTGGTAGTAGCCCGCGCTCTATTGAACGATCCTGAAATTATTCTGGCCGACGAACCTACCGGTAACCTTGACCCTGAAACATCCGAAGATCTGATCATGCTGTTGAAACAGATCAGCCAAAATGGTACCGCGGTGTTGGTAGCCACACACGATTACCAGATCATCCGCGCGTTCCCTTCTCGCATTATTAAGTGCGATAACGGTAAAGTGTTGGAAGATGTGCAGATAGCTTAATTTTTAAGTAGCAGGGCATTTTAAATAGCAATTTCCAGTCGCCGAAAATTAATGGCACTACTGTCACCGCGACCGCTACGATTAAAAAAACTGCCACTGCTACTGATACTTTACACTACAGTATGTCACCTTGTCGGGATACAGCAAATGGCAGGATACTTGTTTTGCCCGATATACGTATGAAGTTTAACGATATGTTAAAGAAGAAAAAAAAGGAGACTAATGAAGCTCCCGAAGATCTGAATGAGCTAATGGAAGAGATACAAGATGTAAACGAAGCCCGCCAGAATGTGGAGCTTGATAACGAAAACGAAGAGCAGGAAGCACAACCACAGGCCCCGGCCGAACCGGAACTTTCTGCCGAAGAGAAACTGAAAGACCAACTGGTTCAGGCAAATGATAAATACCTGCGCCTGTATGCCGAGTTTGACAATTTCCGCAGGCGCACTGCCAAAGAGCGCCAGGAGTTATTGCAAAGCGGTGGCAAAGATGTTCTGGCCGCCCTGTTACCGGTACTTGATGATTTTGAGCGCGCCCTTAAAGCGATGGAAACCGCTACGGATATTATCCCCGTAAAGGAAGGCGTGGCGTTGATACAAAATAAATTGAAGCATATATTAACCGGCAAAGGCGTAAAAGAAATGGAAACCAAGGGCCAGGTATTTGATGCCGATATACACGAAGCTATTACCAATATACCCGCAGGCGATGAGTTGAAAGGTAAAGTAGTAGACGAACTTGAAAAAGGTTATTACCTGAATGACAAAGTGTTACGCTTCGCAAAGGTAGTAGTTGGAAATTAATTATTGATTTGTTGAATGATTGATTTATTGAGTTTAAAACACTTGATAATTAAAAAACAATCAATCACTCAATAAATCTTTAAATCAATCAATAAATGGCAAAAAGAGATTATTACGATATTCTTGGTGTTACAAGAGGGGCATCGGCAGACGAGATAAAAAAAGGGTATCGCAAAATGGCTATTAAATATCACCCGGATAAAAACCCGGGCGATAAGGAGGCCGAAGAGAGCTTTAAAGAAGCAGCCGAAGCTTACGAAGTGCTGAGCAATACTGATAAACGTGCCCGGTACGACCAGTTTGGCCATGCAGCCAACGCATCATCGGCAAGCGGTGGCGGCTATGGCGGCGGAGGCATGGATATGAACGACATATTCAGCCAGTTTGGCGATATTTTTGGCGGCGGCAGTCCGTTCGAAGGCTTTTTTGGCGGCGGCGGCCAGCAGCGCGGCGGCGGCAGACGCGTAGTAAAAGGTACCAACCTGCGTATTAAAGTACGGTTAACGCTCGAAGAAATTGCCAACGGTGCCGAGAAGAAAATAAAAGTGAACAAACAGGTACTTTGCGGTACCTGCGATGGTACAGGCGCTAAGGATAAATCATCTTTCCAAACCTGTAAAACCTGCGGCGGCCAGGGCGCGGTGCGCCGGGTAACCAATACCATACTGGGCCAGATGCAAACTACCAGCACCTGCCCTACCTGTAACGGCGAAGGTAGTACCATCACTTCGAAATGTACTGTTTGCCATGGCGACGGTGTTGTGCGCGGCGAAGAGACAATCAGTATCAATATCCCTGCCGGCGTAAGCGAAGGCATGCAGCTCAGCATGAGCGGCAAAGGCAACGCAGCCCCTCGAGGCGGTGTGCCCGGCGACCTGATCATCCTGATAGAAGAAATAGATCACGAAACGCTGAAACGCGATGGCAACAATGTAATATACGACCTGCATATCAGCTTTATTGATGCCGCCTTAGGTACCAGCATTGAAATACCGACCATTGATGGCAAGGCCAAAATAAAAATTGAACCCGGCACGCAAGGTGGCCGCATCCTACGCCTGAAAGGCAAGGGTGTACCGGAAGTGAACTCGTACCACCGCGGCGACCAATTGATCCACATTAACGTATGGACACCAAAGGCCCTGAGCAAAGACGAGCGCGAACTGCTGGAAAAACTCCAAAACTCACCCAACTTTAAACCCAACCCCGGCAAACACGAAAAAAGCTTTTTCGAACGGATGAAAGAATATTTTGAGTAGGTTGTTGGGATGAAGGAATAAGGAGCAAGGAATAAGGTTTTTTGCAAGAAAGGGTTCAAAATTTATCGTTTTGAACCCTTTTTATTTAACTAAGCAGAGTTATGTAGCAATCAGGCTCTCGTTATAATGTCCTTGATCTTTGCTCCTTATTCCTTACTCCAAAAAAACTATTTCTCCGACGGGTTCTTCTTCCCTGCCAGCAGTTTCTCCACCATCTTCAATAACCTGTCATCACGTGTTTTTTGTTGTTTGGCGGTGAGTATCCACATCACATATTCCTTGCGGTTGGTGTATGATAGTTTATCGTAATTCAGCATAGCTGCAGGCGCTACCTGTAATGCTTCCCGTACATCGGGTGGCAGGGTAATCAGTCTTTTATCTACGTCGATGTATTGGCCATATTCATTATCCCTGATCTCATCCACACAGATGCCTGATTTTTTAGCTAAACCTATTTTGCGAATACGCAGGGCCGTCCAGGTAGTATCAATGGCGGCGGCGGCTACAATTTCTATCCCGTAAGGTGTTAATTGCTCCCAGTGACGCATCATTTCCAAGTCGGTTGATATACCCGAACTTTTTTTGGGATAACACACCCAAACTACGGTTTCAGCTTTAACCAATGGGCCAATTACTTTGAGTTGTTCACCCAATTCTGCACTGTTCTTCACAAAGAACTGAATACCATCAAAACTGCCGGCAGCATCAAAATGTGCATGCGTGTCATCCGGCAAAGGTTCTAACAAACTTAAATATCCGGGCGGCGCATTATAAAACAGCCAATTGGTATTGGGCTTAATCAGGAGTTTTTTGGCGAGGGCATTCATATCGAACCTACTTTTGCAGGTTCAATTTAGCAAAAAAATCCCACAATATAATACCAGCAGAAACTACGATATTAAAAGAGTGCTTGGTACCAAACTGCGGTATCTCGATACAGGTGTCAATATGTTGCATCACCTCGTCATCTACCCCGTTCACCTCGTTACCGAAGATGAGGGCGTATTTTTTATCCTGTACAGGCTCAAAAGTATGCAGCATGGTACTATTTTCGGCCTGCTCAATAGCGATGATGATATAGCCGCTTTCGCGGAGATGTGTAACCGCGTCCATCGTGGTAGCAAAATGGTTCCAGGTGACAGATTGTGTGGCGCCCAATGCCGTTTTCTCTATTTCGCGGTTAGGAGGCAAACCGGTTATCCCGCAAAGGCAGATCTGCTCCACTGCAAAAGCATCCGAAGTACGGAATATTGAACCTACATTATGCAGGCTGCGCACGTTATCCAGCACCACGGCAACAGGCAGTTTATCCTGTTGTTTAAACTCGTCAACCGTGGCGCGGTTCAGCTCGTCCAGTTTTAGTTTGCGGATCATCAATCTTTCAGTTCGCCAACGCCCTGCCCTATCAATGAGCTGTAAACAGCCGGCGCATAACCTATTTTGGATTCGTAGTATTCGGTAAATTTGGTGATAAAAGTACCCAGGCTGTCTTTCTTAACCAAAGCAATGCCGCAGCCGCCAAAGCCTGCACCCGTCATCCGTGCGCCTATTACGTTAGGATCGGTTTTGCCATATTCGGCAATGGTATCCAGTTCTTTGCCGCTTACCTCATACAGGTTCTTTAACGAATCGTGCGAGGCATACATCAGCTTGCCAAACTCTTCCAGGTTATTGCTTGCCAGTGCTTTGGCAGCCAGTTTAACGCGTTCGTTCTCGGCGACTACGTGGGTAGCACGTTTCAGCACAGTGGCATCTGTAATCAGGTGTTTGTACAGATCGAACGTAGCGGTATCAATATCGCACAGGTTGGCAATATCCAGTTCCTGCTGCAATTGTTTTAGCGCGGTCTGGCATTCCTGCACACGCTCGTTATATTTTGATTCGGCCAGTTTGCGCAGTTTATTGGTATTGATGATGGCCAGCAGGTAATCGCCTAAATTGCTATCAACCGCCTGGTAATCCAGCGTATCGCAATTTAAAACCAGCGCTTTATCCTTTTCACCAAAAGCAACGGCAAACTGATCCATAATACCGCTGTTAACGCCGATAAACTCGTTCTCCACACGTTTTGATATCAGTACCAATTCCAGTTTGGTAAGTCCGCAATTGAACAGTTGATTCAGCGCGAAAGCAGTTACCACTTCGATAGAAGCCGATGACGACAGACCCGACCCGATGGGGATATCACCATAATACAGCATATCCAAACCACTTAGCTCCTTACCGCCCTCAATAAAATAATTGATCACACCCAGGGGATAATTATACCACTCCTCGCCCGATTTAGTATACGCATCCTGCAAAGCAATTTCCAGCGTATCTTCAAAATTCACACTCTTAAAACGGAAAACCTTATCATCATTAGGGGCTATCAGCATATATGTGCCTAAGGTAATAGCACAGGGCATTACCAGTCCTCCATTGTAATCAATATGCTCACCTATCAGGTTTACGCGCCCCGGCGAAAAAAAGGTGTGGGTAGCTTCTTTATTGTATCGCTTTTTAAAATCCTGCTGTAACTGTGTTTTCATTAAGATCATTTATTTAACTCATTATCAGGCTATTTTGACAATAAGTTCAGGTTATAATTATGAGCCCCAAATATGCTTAAAAAAATTTGATATTGTACAAACTACACTAACTATATCATCATGAAAATTTAAACCCAAACCTGCTTTAAATGCATTATTACGTATAATCCCTTCAAAAAATCGGTATTTCTACGCATATGATTTGTAAATCGCTATCCTATATTTGTTTCCGAAATCAATGGCTTGTTGCTGCTGATCAAAATTAAAAAATCAACCTAATCCCTAAACACCCATGACTGGATCCCCTACAATTACATTTGCCTCGTTAAGATACGAGGTGGATCGCATTGAGCAGTTATTTGCCGATGCGCCGAACATTGATAGTTTTGTATTCGCGTATTATTTTTCAGGCACCAGCAGTGAGCTACAACTGGCAGCTTATGCGCATATTGAAGAGCCTAACCATTATCACGTTGGTTATGATATTTTACCGATCTATGATGATGAACAACCATTGGTAATAAGCGGCCCGTTAAAAATGTGCGACAATGTTGTTTCTGCAGCTGATATGCAACTGCTGATAAGCGGCACAGGAAATGAAGACCCTGATTTCCTGATCTTTACTCCGAATTTAAACAAGGAGAATTATATTTATTATAAAATTACAGTTTATCAAAACGCAGTTGGCAGCGGTAAACCAAAAAGAATACATTTAGGCGGAGACGGAGATGTTGATACTAATCCATCGCCACCCGCAACATAATAAACGGCTTTAAAATGAAGAATGCTGAAATTTATTGAGTTTCTGTTAGATTGGTCGGAGGTTTGGGCGGTTTTAATACCAGCAGCGATACTTCTCAGGAAGAAACAACCTAAAATATTAAGGCGGGTAGTGTGGTATGTATGGCTGGCATTAGCTATTAATGTACTGATTGACCTTACCTGGAAGTTTCGCACCATACTACCGGCCAATTACAACTCAAATAATTACCTGTATAACCTGCATTCTGTTATTCGGTTTTTCTTATTCAGCGCGTTTTTTATCGGGCTGAAACAACCCTTCTTAACAAAAACAAAAAAAATTATCCCGGTTTTATACGGGATATTTTTGTTGATCAATTTTGGTTTTTTTGAGCATTTTTTTAACTACTGGTTATTCAGTAGCCGGCTTTTATCTGTAGAAGCGATCTTGTTAATGTTTTATGCCTTGCAATATTATATGTTTAAGATGCGTGAAAGTGTGGATATCATTGGCTATAAAGCCGATTTCTGGATAGTGACCGGCCTTGGCATTTATATGAGCATCAACTTTTTTATCTTTTTATTATACAATGAACTGACCTTACGGATGCAAAACTTCGCTATCAATTTATGGAACGTGCATAACATTACATTTATAATTTTTAATTTATTCTTAGCAAAAGCCTTCAATGAATCTACAGAATGATGATATCCGGTTTTATTTAGTGGTGGGCATCGCAGCCATGATGCTGCTGTTCATTAGTTTTCTGATCATTTTTATCTTCTCACAACGCAAACGGATACAATATCAAAACTCGTTGCAATCGTTAAAAGAAACGCAGCAGTTCCAGTTAATTGATGCCGCCGTACGCAGCGAGGAAACTGAGCGGCACCGGATAGCCGAAGAATTGCATGACGAGGTTGGCGCTATTCTGTCATCAACAAAACTGCATGTTTATGGCATAGGCACCGATTATATGGACGAATACCACCAGGTGCTGCATAAAAAATGCACAGCACTGCTTGACGATGCCATTATAAAGGTTCGGGGCATATCGCATAACCTGCACTCCAGCATATTAAAGGAATTTGGATTAAACGAAGCCATAAAACATTTTGCCAACAAACTCAATTCTGAATTGATAGAAGTTACAACCGACCTTGATTACGGATATATAACCATCGACCATAAAGACGATATTAATGTTTACCGCATCATACAGGAACTGATAAATAATACGCTGAAACACGCCAATGCGAGTAAGATCAATATCGGGTCGCAGTATAAAAATAAGATCCTGACAATGACCATCTCGCATAATGGCGAAGGCTTAACACAAACAGTTTTTGAAGAATTGCGTTATAAAAAGGATGGACTCGGCTTAAAAAACATCCAAAACAGAGCCATATTATTAAAAAGTGATATTTTATTTTCAAAAACTGCAACAGGCTATAAAATTGATATTTTAGTCCCTCGAAATGAAACAGTCGATGATTAAAATAAAAATTGCTATTGCTGATGATTCAGTGATCTTCCGGGACGGTTTAAAGCTCAGTTTAATGCAGGATAAAAACTTTGAGTTAATACTGGAAGCAGGCAATGGCAAGGAGTTGCTGGCAGGCATCGAAAAAAACCTGCCCGATGTTGTTTTAATGGACCTGAAGATGCCTGTAATGGATGGCATGGAAGCTACCCAGGCTATAAAAAAGCGGTTCAATACGGTAAAGGTTTTGGCGGTAACCATGTACGAGGACGAAAAGTTCATTGTACACCTGATGGAAACAGGTGCTAATGGTTACCTTTTAAAAAATGCTGAACCCGAAGAAATAAGGAAAGCTATTTACGCTGTAGCCGAAAATGGTTATTATTTTAATGACCTGGTAAGCAAAGCTTTGCTTAAAAAAGTGATCGTTAAACAGGATCTTAAACCCTCGTTTAACAAACAAATAGAATTTAGCGACCGCGAGCAGGATGTTTTAAAGTTGATATGCCTCGAAAAAACGAGCGTAGAAATAGGCGAAGCGATATTTTTAAGCCCCCGCTCGGTAGAAGGCATACGGCAGCAATTGCTTGATAAAATAGGTGTACGCAATACAGCAGGCCTGGTAATGTTTGCAGTAAGAAACGGTTATATATAATATTCCTGCGGTAAAAATTGTGTTTGATAAAACAAAAAGCACTGTTTTTAAGTAGTAATCGCAACAGCTTTAACAACCATGAAACAATACATTATAACCGGTTATGACCATACCGACGAAGGCGCATTAGACCGCCGCATGGCCGTTCGCCCCCACCACCTTGACGGCGCCAAAGAACTGCGCGCCAACAACAATTACGTAATGGGCGGCGCTATTTTAGACGATAATGGCAAAATGACAGGATCGGTAATGGTGCTGCAATTTGAAACCGACGAAGAACTGGAAGCCTGGAAAAAAAGAGAAATATACATTACAGCAGGCATTTGGGAAACCGTAGACGTGAAGCCATTTAAAGTGGCGTTTTCGGTAGAGATGGTATAAAATCAAATAACTCCCGAATAAAACATTAGTAAAGGAAAAATCAGCTGCTTATTTCCACTACGCTTGTCTTATCGGTTATCGTTTCTATCACTTCATCCAGTTCATTGGCCGATAATAACAAATAATCAAGCATTTCATCCAATTCAGGATCATTTTTCGGGGCATCATTGATCAGCGGAACAAGCCCCATTATCCTCGCCAGCGGAGCCCTGATCACATGGGATTGTAACCAGGATATTTCTCTTAATTTTTTATTCTGATCTTCTATCGCTTTTGTATAACTCAATCTTTCTGTTACATCATTCGCAATGATCACTTTTGCCGGCTTTCCTTTATATTCAATAAAATTGGCTTGTATATCTACATTAATAATGCTCCCGTCTTTCTTCCGGTGCCTAAAAACTCCCAATCCGTTTGTTCTTTTCATTAACCTGTCGTGCTCTAACAACACTTCCATTTCAGGAATATCTTCGGCCAGCTTGATGTCTTTAAGTGTCATGGATAAAAACTCATCCCGGCTGTATCCGTAATGTTTGATGGTTGCCTCATTCACATTTAAAAACTGCAAGGTATCCAGGTCAAACACCAGCATTGGTAAAGGATTTAGCTGGAACAATTCACTATATTTTTTTTCGGAGCTGGTTAAAAGCATTTCGGATTGTTTACGCTCCGTAATATCTCTAACATAAACCGACAGGCCTTTAGCCGAAGGATAGGCGCTTATATCATACCATACTTTTAAATTTTCACTATAAAATTCAAAATGGATAGCCGTATTGGTTTCAATAGCTTCATGATATCTCCTTAACGGTTCAGAATCAACAGCATACCAATAAACCTCTTTGAAGTTTTTGTTGATCACCTCGCTCCTGGTTTTCTCCAGTATCTTTTCGGCCATGTTGTTCCAGTAGGTAATGGTCCAGTCATGATCCATGGCAAAAAAAGCGTCAGTAATACTTTCAAGTATGTGGTTTCTTTCTTCAAGCACTTCGGTTATTTTCACACGCTCGGCAGAAAGCTGCGCTTCCTTGTGTAATTCTCCCATTTGTATGGTTTGAAAGATATACATCTCATTATACTTCTTCAGCTGGTATGCCCACAAGCCGCAAACAAAAAATATCACAGCAGATAATAAAATATGCACTGTAAATATTGGGAGCGTAAAATAATCCAGTTGTGTAAAATAAACGGTGGTAATGCCAATGTTCTGCACGTAACCCAAGGTAGCATGATGCAGGGCTACAACAATTAATATGGGGATCTGTAGTTTCCATTTCTGGTAGGTAATGAGAAGGGCGCTGCCTATAAAGGCAAAAAAATGCATTTCAAACAATCCATGCATCTGATAAATAAACTGGGCCATAAAAAAACCCAATACAGTGCTTAGCACATATTGATATAAAGAAGAGTCGGGCAAAACGATCTTAGCAGAAAAATAAGCTACCAATAAAAGGCCGCCTCCACCCAATGCAATGAGCCAGGTATCATAATATCCGGCCAGCAGCAACCCGACCACAAAATATCCGGCCAGGAAATAGTTCATAAAACGGTCGGATCTTTTCTTCACCTCAGACTGAAAGGCAGAGGCTTGATTACCATGTGGTGAAGGTGCATTCATCATAGTTCTTCATTAATTACGGGGATTCTTTATAAATGTACGATAAAAAATATTTTATAAAGAAACACCATCACCGAATTTAACTCAGAATGAGTGGCACGTGGCGTAAAATAACAGAGACCTGGAAAGTATTTGCTTTTTAGATTATGTATATAGCCGGATATGATAAGGCGTTTACCTCATCTCATTTTGATGTATTACTGGTTTCATGCCATTTTTCAAGCTTGTCCATTAACTCTTCCAGTTTAATGGGCTTGCCTAAATAATCATCCATACCTGCATCCAGGCATTCCTGTTCGTGGCCTTCCATGGCATTGGCTGTTAATGCAATAATAACCGGCTGTTTCACCACCGTTTCGCGAATGATTTTTGTAGCCTCAAGGCCGTCCATCACCGGCATTTGCATGTCCATTAAAATAACACCATAATCTCTTTTGTTAGCGGCCTCAACCGCCTCCTGCCCGTTTTTAACCAGGTCGGGCTCATATCCTAACTTATATAAAACATGCGCTATCACGTGCTGGTTCATCTGGTTATCTTCTGCAACCAATAACGTGTAGGGATATTTTATGCTAAAATCGACCGACAGTTTATTCCTGCTGGCCGGTACTTGCGGAGCAGGGGTATGCTGTTGCAGCGCGTTCAGTATTTGTTTACTTAATATGTGTTGTTTTATGGGCTTCGTCATGATAGAAACAAACAGCTCACGCTGGTCATTTTTAAAATCTTCGCCAACCGAGCTTAGCAGAATAACAGGAATATTCGGGGATTGCTTACGGATGCGTTCGGCCAGCATTATCCCATCCATACCGGGCATTTGCATATCGGTAATAATCAGATCTATTTCTTTGTTTTCCGACAGGATCGTGAGCGCTTCCTGGCCTGAACCGGCTAATACCGGGTTCAGCTTCCAATACTGCAACTGGCGTTTCAGGATAGACAGGTTAGTTACGTTATCATCAACCACCAGTATAGTTTTACCTTCCTGGTCGTCCATATTATAATGCGTATAGGGCACCAGTATCTTTGTTCCGGCACTTGTACTTACCGTAAACGAAAAAGTTGAACCTATGTCGGGCTTGCTTTTCACACTGATCTGCCCGCCCATTAATCCTACTAATTTTTCAGATATGGCCAAACCTAAACCGGTACCGCCATATTTACGTGTGGTAGAGGTATCCACCTGCGAGAAAGCCTTAAACAACCTATTTAGTTTATCTTCGGGAATACCTATACCGGTATCCCGTACATCAAACCTTAATTCAAAAGTTCCGTCAGCGCCGGCCTCCTGTAAATTTACGCATACACAAACCTCACCCTGTTCGGTAAACTTCATCGCGTTGCCCACCAGGTTGATCAGTATTTGCCGCAGCCGCAAATGGTCGCCAACTATTTGCAAGGGTACATCGTTTGCTATCTTGTAAACCAGGTCGAGGCCTATTTTGGCAGCGCGTGTGCCAAAAATATCCAAAACATCCTCAATACATTGGCGCAGGTTAAAATCCTCGCTTTCGAGCTCCAGGCTCCCCGATTCAATTTTCGAGAAATCTAAAATATCATTGATCACATTGATCAGCGTTTCGCCGCAGGTGGTAATGGTTTCGGTAAACATCCACTGCTCTTCGGTGAGCGGCGTTTCCCGCAGTAGGGCAGCCATTCCTATCACCCCGTTCATCGGCGTCCGAATCTCATGGCTCATAGTAGCCAAAAATATGCTTTTTGCCTGGTTTGCCCGTTCGGCTTCTTTCCGCGCCTCTTCCAGCTCCGCATTTGATCTTCTGAGCTCCATGTTAGCAACTTCGAGTATCTCTTCATTCCGCTTGCGCTCTATCGAAAGCTGGGCCTCTTTTTGCAATTCGGCCATTTTCAGCGCTTGCGATACCTGCATCTCGTTATATTTTTTGAGCTGGTAGGCCCATAATCCGCAAATAAAAAATATTCCCGCGGCCAGTAAAATATGGATAATAAATGTTTGAACGGTAAAGTAATCCAGTTGGGTAAAATAAACCGAGGTAACACCGGTATTCTGTAAGTAACTAAAAATGGCGTGATGAAGCGTCACCACAATAAGCATGGGTATTTGCAGCTTCCATTTTTGGTAGGTGATCAGCAGGGCGCTGCCTATAAAGGCAAAAAAGTGCATTTCAAACAGCCCATGCATCTGGTAAATGTATTGCGCCATAAAAACACCCAGTATGGTACTTAAAACATACTGATACAAGGATGAATCGGGCAATGCTATTTTTGCTGAATAATAAGCTACCAATGAAAGGCCGCCTACACCTAATGCAATGAGCCAGGTATCATAAAAAACAGCGAATACCAATCCGATCAGAAAGTAACCTGTCAAAAAGAAATTCATTAACCTGCCCGACCGTTCCTTTACCCCCGATTGGAAGGCCTGCGTCTGTTGTAAACCGGACATAGTAAGATCGTCATTCATTATGGGTTCTCCTTATTATCTATTATTTAGTACAATTAGGCAAGCTACAGCCATAAGCTCTTAATGCCAGCGGACTAAAAACCAAGCGGGCATGATCATGCTGCAAACCATTCAAAGCTATTTTAGCATAGCTGGTTTTTTCGTCGGTACAATAACGGCTTTGGTTATAATTTCCCCGATAGTATAAGGTGTGCTGCGCATCCAATAATACAGCCTGTGGTGTTGAGTATACCCCGCAAGCCGTAGCCAATGAGGCATCAAACAAAACAGGTATATCCAGATCAAACTTGTTCTGTATAGCCTTAGGGGTGTATTTTTTATTGTTCATTACTACTACCACAAAATTCACCTGTGCCCCATACTGCTTTACCAGCGATCTGAAATCAGCGATATTAAACCGTGAGCAGGGGCAGTCGGGGTTAAAGAAGTGCAGAAAAACAGGCTTACCCTGGTAGCTGTTCAGTGCAGGGCCTAATGGTATAACCGCACCGGTATTTACAGGTTTGTAGTTGCCGGGGATGGGCGTGGGCAAATGATAAACCAGGTCGGTATACCAAAACAGTGCCCCCACTCCCGAAAAAATGAGTACGAGCCAGATGATTACCAATGTTTTTTTCATCATTCTTATTTGATTTCCTTTTACGTATTCCCCATTAAAAATGTTATTGAATCAATCGGAACGCTATTAGTGTATCGAATATACCAAATAATAAATCGGAAATCGAATAACCTATCCGAAATTTTACGTCTGTATCACCCCTACATTAAACGCCTTCTCAATGGGTGCGTGGTTGGCGGCTTCTATCCCCATCGATATAACTTTACGTGTTTCCAATGGGTCGATGATACCGTCAACCCAAAGGCGAGCAGCCGCATAGTATGGTGTGGTTTGGGTATTGTAGCGGTCGGTTATTTCTTTCAGCAGCTCGTCTTCCTGTTCTTTAGTGATGACCTCTCCTTTGGCTATCATGGTGGATGTACGCATCTGCAGCAGCGTTTTGGCGGCTTGTGAGCCACCCATTACGGCCAGCTTAGCAGACGGCCATGCATATATCAAACGCGGATCATAAGCCTTGCCGCACATGGCGTAGTTGCCCGCGCCATAGCTGTTGCCGATGATGAAGGTGAATTTAGGTACTACCGAGTTGGCTACGGCATTCACCATTTTAGCGCCGTCTTTAATAATACCACCCTGCTCCGACCGGCTGCCTACCATAAAGCCGGTTACATCCTGTAAAAACACCAGGGGTATCTTTTTCTGGTTACAATTCATAATAAAGCGGGTGGCTTTATCGGCAGAGTCAGAATAGATCACTCCACCGAACTGCATCTCGCCTTTTTTGTTTTTGATAACGGTGCGCTGGTTAGCCACAATACCCACTGCCCAGCCATCCACCCGGCCCAGGCCGCAGATGATAGATTGCCCGTAGCCCTCCTTATATTCCTCAAAAGCCGAATCGTCCACCAAACGTTTGATGATCTCCATCATATCGTAAGGCTTTTCACGATTTTCGGGTATGATGCCGTAAATATCTTCTTGTTTAAGCTGTGGTAAAACCGGTTTAGTACGATCAAATCCGGCTTTATTGTAATCACCCACTTTATCCATAATATTACGGATAGCATCCAGGCAGGCTGCATCATTTGGCATTTTATAATCGGTTACGCCGGATATCTCACAATGTGTGGTAGCGCCGCCCAAGGTTTCATTGTCTACATCTTCGCCAATGGCCGATTTAACCAGGAACGATCCCGCAAGGAAAACAGAACCGGTGCCATCAACAATCATCGCTTCATCGCTCATAATAGGCAAATAAGCGCCGCCTGCTACGCAGGAACCCATAATAGCCGATATCTGGATAATGCCACTGCCACTCATGATGGCATTATTTCGGAATATCCTGCCAAAGTGTTCCTTATCGGGAAATATCTCATCCTGCAAAGGCAAGAACACACCTGCCGAATCCACCAGGTAAATAATGGGTAAGCGGTTTTCCATGGCTATCTCCTGCGCACGCAGGTTCTTCTTGGCCGTCATCGGGAACCAGGCCCCAGCTTTTACCGTAGCATCATTAGCGACAACCACGCATTGCCTGCCCGATACATAGCCAATGCCGCAAACTACACCTGCCGAAGGGCAGCCGCCATATTCGGCATACATGCCTTCGGCGGTGAAAGCGCCAATTTCCAGCCAGGGCTTATCTTTATCAATTAAGTAAGAAACACGCTCACGGGCCAGCATTTTGCCTTTTTCTTTTTGTTTGGCAGCAGCCTTTTCGCCGCCACCTGCAAATACTTTTTTGAGTTTGGTTTTTAGCTCGTAAACTAATTGTTTGTTGATATCCTCGTTCTTATTAAAATCGATATTCATAAAAGGCAGCTAATTGGGAAAATATAAAGTTGAGGAAAATTTATGGGATTGGGTAATTCAGGTATGGGCGAATCGCAGCTAATTGAGTATAATTGTAATGAAAAGATACCACTATGTCGTCATCACACCACATCCTTAAAATCAGGCTTGCTTTTATTTTTTTGTTATTTACCCTTTCGGGGATGACAGCCTTTGCTCAACATGTATATGTACGTGCGCTGGAGCACCATTTTATTATTGGCAGTAAAACCTACCAATATATTGGTGCAAACTACTGGTACGGCGGCTTGTTAAGTGTTGTAAAAGGAGAATCGGGCAAACGCCGTTTACAAACCGAGCTCGATTTTTTGAAACAGAACGGCATAACCAACCTGCGCGTTATGGTAGGCGCCGAAGGTTTAAGTACCTACCCTTTCCGTGTACCCGAATCGAACCAACCGGAACAGGGCGTTTACGACGATAAGCTGATGACCGGTCTCGATTACCTTTTACAAGAAATGGGCAAACGCAAAATGAAAGCAGTACTATTTTTAACCAATACCTGGGAATGGAGCGGCGGCTTCGGTCAGTACCTGCAATGGAACAGCTATGGCCCTCAGCCCTTGCCAAACACACCGGAATACAGCTGGGATAAATCGAAAGCTTACCTCACCCAGTTTTTTACCTGCGATAACTGCAAAGCTACGCTGGATAAATATATCAAACACATTATTACCCGAAAAAATACCTTCAATGGTTTTAAATATGCGGACGACCCCGCGATCATGGCCTGGGAAATTTGTAATGAGCCGCGGCCAATGGGTACGGCTAACACGCCTTTGTATGCGCAATGGATAAGCCATACCGCGGCGCTCATCAAATCATTAGATAAAAACCATTTGGTAACCACCGGCAGCGAGGGCGATATCGCTACTGATAACAATATGGATGTGTACCAGGCTGTACATGCCGATAAGAACATTGATTACCTTACGATCCATATCTGGCCGAAGAATTGGCAATGGTTTAAGGATACATCGATAGTTGCAGGCATGCCGAATGTGATAACCAATACCAAAAACTATATTGATAAACACGTGGCCATTGCCCGAAAACTAAATAAGCCTTTGGTGATTGAAGAGTTTGGGCTGCCGAGGGATAAGCATTCATTCGATAGTAAATCGAGCACCAACTCGCGCGATGGTTATTATAGTTATTTGCTGTTGCAATGGCTGCAAAGCAAAAACGGTCATGATGTGATAAACGGGTTGAACTTTTGGGCCTTCGGCGGAACAGCCCGCCCCATACCCGGCCAGCTCTTCTGGAAAACCGGTGATGACTATATGGGCGACCCGCCGCAGGAAGAACAGGGTTTGAACGCTGTATTCGATGCCGACGCTTCTACCTGGAAGATCATCAGAGGCGCAGCCGGTATAAAAACCAAGTCTGGGGCAAAACAAGCCAACAAAAAAGCCTCCCGATAAGATCGAAAGGCTTTATATATTTCAAGTTTTCAAGCTTTAGGCCGTTACAACATGCTCTTTAGCAGCCAGGTAACGCTCAGCTTCTAAGGCTGCCATACAACCTGTACCGGCCGCAGTTATGGCCTGGCGGTAAATATGATCCTGGGCATCGCCGCAGGCAAATACGCCTTCCACATTAGTTTGTGTTGAATCGGGCTTGGTGATGATGTAGCCTGTTTCATCCATCTTTATCCAGCCTTTAAATATGTCGGTATTCGGTTGGTGACCAATGGCAACAAAAAAGCCGGTTACATCCAATACCTTTTCTTCCTGGGTTTTATTGTTCAGTACACGTACGCCGGTTACCCCGGTATCGTTACCTACAATCTCGGTAGTTTCGGTATTGTACAGTATCTCGATATTCTTGGTGTGTTCCACACGATGAACCATGGCTTTTGAAGCACGGAACTCATCGCGCCTAACCAGCATATATACCTTGCGGCATAGTTTTGCTAAGTAGGTAGCTTCCTCGGCAGCGGTATCGCCGGCTCCTACTATAGCTACATCTTGTCCGCGGAAAAAGAAACCGTCGCAAACGGCACATGCCGAAACGCCAAAGCCATTATATTTTTGTTCTGATTCCAGTCCCAGCCATTTAGCCGAAGCACCAGTAGAAATGATCACGGTATCGGCAGTAATGGTTTTCACTTCATCAACCACCACCTTATGTGGCAGCGAAGAAAAATCAACCGAGCTTATATAGCCATAGCGGATATCGGTACCGAAACGCTCGGCCTGCTTGCGCAGATCTTCCATCATTTCGGGGCCCATAATACCGTTCGGATAACCCGGAAAGTTATCTACATCGGTGGTTTGGGTTAACTGGCCACCGGCAAGCATACCTGTGTAAACAACAGGTTTCATATCGGCACGGGCAGCATATATAGCGGCAGTGTAACCTGCCGGGCCGGAGCCTATAATAAGGCATTTTACGTGTTCAACTTCTTCAGACATTGGTATCAATAATTATGGTACAAAGCTACCTATTAAAGCCCATTGAGCCAATAGCTAAAAGTCAATATATTGCCATTAGTTAGGATTGGAAGTTCCAGTACCATTAACGATATTGCATTAAAAATATCATGCAGAAAGCATTCCACTTTTTAGTAGTATTCCTTTTTATCACTATCAGCAGTTTTAATGTAACTGCACATATTGCTTTACTGAAAACATCCCCTTTTCAAACTAACAAAATCAAATGTGAAATTATTAAAAAAGGTCACGATAATAGAGGATTGACCAATCAATTATATGTTTATGTTGCCAAGATATCTGATATTAAGGCCTTAAATAAAATCCTATTTGATGGATATAAAAACACTGGCATTGTAACTTTACAAATATTTTATTTTGATGACAAACTCATTGCAAAAACTTACTCAACGAAAGTATTTGATAAAAACACTTCAGAGAGAGAGTTAGATAGAATGGGTAAACACATGATTGGAAAATTTGAATACACCTCTTTTAACAATACTCAAAGTCTACATATTGGTAAGGATTCGGATATGTATTAGCATTAAATGTAACTCATTATAAGAATTACAACACTTTTATACGGATGCCGGCATTCACCACTATCCCATCAAGCGGCGCGTAAATATCCCGGAAAACGGGATGTGTTATGGTGCCGCTATAAATGCTTTCCCAGCGGGTTTGGCGGCGGTCGGTTAAATCTTCGCAGTTTATATAAATATCAAAGCGTTTCCACATTTTTTGCACCAGCAAACCAAACGTAATGTAGTCACGACCAATCGTACCATCGCTTAAAGTTTGCTGCCCGGTGTAAAAGGCCTCAGCACCTGCCCTAAAGTTGTCCTCAACCTCGTAGGTCAGATCAAAGCTCACCCGGTTTTTCGGCGTTAATGGCTGCGTTGTGGTGATGCCGTTGTAATGCAAACGGGTATCGGTGTAGGTATATCCTAAGTAAATACCCAACGCATCGGCAGTGAGTTTGATATTGGTTTCGGCGCCCTGGGTGTAGATATTTCCCGGCGCATTTACAAAGCTGTTATTCTGCAAAATAATAGGCTGATCTACGTAAGTATAAAAGAACAGCTGATTAAAGGTTAGATAGCAATCGCCAACGGGGCCGCTATAAGTTACATCGGCATTGGCACCATACGAGCGTTCTGCTTTGGTATTGGTGAAAGATATAGGCTGGATGTGCTGATAACCATCGGCCTCACTTACATCGTTAAACAAGGTTGGCATTTTGTAACCTAAGCCGCCGCCAATACGACTGGTGAAATGCTCATTAATTTTAAATAAAGCGTTTAACCTTGGCAGGATAAAAACACCGTTACTGCTATTATCAGCAGGAGTATTGTAATCAACGCGAAGGCCACTTTCCAACGAAAATACCTTACCCGTTTTAAAAGTACTCTGCATGAATATTCCGGCGGTGGTTTGGTTGTAATTGAGGTTATTAAGCGGAGCGGCGGCGCTGAAATTATCGGTGAGCAAGTTAACCCCTGTTACCCAATTGGCACGTTTGCCATTCTTCACATAGTTTAACTCGCTGAAGGACGACCATTGTGTACCTGCGAATATGGAACCCGGTTCGGTCAATGTCCTGTCGAAATACCCTACCGAGTTTTTAAAATTGATACTGCTTGCTGTATCTATCTTATGTGTGTACGATACCTGTGTGCTTGCACGAAACGTTTTATTGCGCTCAAAATACTGGTGGGTATTATCGGCATTGCCATTCACTACTTGTAAATCGCCGCCAAAGCGGTTCTCGTAAGTGGTGTTTACGCCAATCCATGCTGTGTTTTTGGCATCGATGTATAAAAACAGCTTCGGGTTAATACTAAACCGGTTTAATTGCGGAATAGCGGTAAAACCTGTTGTAGATGGATCGTAAGCGCCATTATAATTATATGAACCAAATATGGTTGTACCCACATGCTGCCACTTTTGCGAATAAAATCCGCTGGCATCGGCACCTTTGGCGCTGGTTCCGTTGAGCAGAAATGTTAACTCAGGATCGGCCTCCGGTGTTTTACTGATGAGGTTAACCAGACCCGCTATAGCGCCGCCTCCATACAATGTCGATGCTGAACCTTTAATGTATTCCACCTGCTTCAAGTCCAGCGGACTGATCTGCAACAGGCTTAAGCCGCCCGAAAAGCCCTGATACATGGGCATACCATCCTTTAACAATTGAGTATAACGGCTGTCCAAACCCTGTATGCGCACATTGGCAGAGCCGCTTACGGCAGATGTAGCCTGAACGGCAATACCCGTGCTTTCTTGTAGCAGCATTTTAATATCGCCGGGGCGCATGGTGCCTTTTTCATCCAGTTCATCAGTGGCAAGCGCCTCAATGCGGGTGGGTATATCACGCAGATTTTGATTAGTCCGGGTAGTTTGTATAGTTACCTCGGCCAGTTCGCCGCCTTGAGTACCGAGGTCAATTACCACCACTTCAACAGGGTTTGGCATAGGGAAAGTAACTAACTTTTCTACCTTGCTGTGGCCTATATAGCTAAATTCAATTTCAAATTTTCCGTTAGGGAGATTAAGGGTAATTAAACCTGTAGTATCAGCAGTAGCACCTATTTTCAGGTCGGGAACAAAAGCCGTAGCTCCGGGCAATGGCTTCTGGGTTTTATCGTCGCGGATGATAGCTCTAAATGTATTTTGGCTATAGGCTACGGTAATATATAGCAATGCTATTAACAGCAATAGTGTTTTCTTCATTATTGAAATGTGATGGTGAACGAAATGTTAATTGATAATATCGGGGAGATATTATCATACAAGCGGCGGCCTGAACAGTTCGTTTTGATAATCAGAGGTGTATATACTGTCTCGCTGTTGTGGATAAGCTTTCTGACTTATGGGTAAATGATGGGGCTCGAACCCAAGTTGGGATACTACCACAGTTAAAGAGTTTGCCTGGTGCTGAAACTGCAATCCTGATTCATTTTGGGGAGTGGCGTCATGTTTATTATGCCCGAAGATCTCTTTACCATGCAGTAAGTAATCACCAATAAAATCCAACACATCGGGTTCTTCCTTAACTACTTTGGTATAGCTTTGGTACATCCCGGGCAGATCACGCATCAACGAAAAATCGCCCAAAGGCAACAGCGTGCTTCCTGCTAAAAAAAGGCAGGCTAAAAATGATGCGATAATGCGGGTGAACATTGGGGTAAAGATAAGTGTTTTATGGAAGATGGATGATACTATGTTTTATGATATAATAAATGTGATACCCGTGCTACCTATCCCCAAAACTGAATGTCCGGCTTTGAAATGTGTCAAGTTTGTAGGCTCCTTTGCTGTACTCATCTTCTGTAAACAGGCAATAATCAATACTGCCTTCAAACTCATTACTGTAATAAAACTTATCGGGGCCTAAAAGTTTATATCGCAGCATGGTTTTGTAATTGCCAATATTGGCATTGTCAGCAATAAATGCCAGCGCTTTTTTAGGCAAAATATGCTTAGTAACATAACTGTTTCCACATTTACTGTATCTCCAATATTGTACAGGCTTCCATTGGTCATTATTGTCTATAGCTTCAAGGATACATATAAAGCTGAAATCCTGTACTCCAATTTTTATTTCGTTATTGGTATTGTTAATTACATAAACCAGTTGTTTTGCCGCGGCACTTAGATTATGTAATGAATCGGCCCTGGTTAAATACAATAGCTTTTGTTGTTCCATTAATTTCAACTTCCCGGAAGCACTTAACTGTTTCCATTTGGGGAACATCAAATAAAATACTGTTGTGTCTAACGATACAGCCTGGGCTCGATAATACGATTCCATTGGCGATACAAAACCAACGCGCTTTGGCAGAACCAAAATTGCCAGCCCATCCGGTATGTCCGGAGCACCAGGAAAAGGCACATCGGTAAATTCATTATAAGCATAACCCATATGTTGTTTTTGGCAAGGGGCTTCGCTAACCACTTTCTGCGCGCATACATGCAAACTGCAATGAAGAGCCCAAAGCAGTAATAGGTTTTTAACAGGTTTCATTCGTTTTTTATTTGCAGATGCAAACAACTATAGGTTTCCATAAATAAATTACGGATCGTTATAAAATAAAAAAGAGTGACCATTGGTGTAGTCACTCTTTTCTTCTCAAATTGGTTTAATGTCTGGTTAGATAAAATAATTTACAACTCCGGCTAAACCGATGATCAATACGGCGAAACCTTGTAGTTTTTGTTCGAAAGTTAGATTTAATCGCATAGTATTTATTAATTAAGGTTAATCAAATATCAATACTAAAAACTTCAATATCAATACTATTAACAACTTTTAGTGTATTTTTAAAGTAATAATCATATTACTGTGAATTGATTTAAAATTAACTCAGAATAAATAAAAAATTAATAAAAAAACATTCAGTTAAAATAATTTCGCACCTAAAAACATCGCATTTTCAGTATAATTTAGCATGCATTCAAGTCTATTTCCAGCAGTGTAAAAACATTTTTTATCACATATCATTATTATAATCAATCAGCTTTTGTATGAACATATTTTCTGTTAATCCGCTAAACGGAAAAAAGATAAACAAATACCCCCTACACACCAATAAACAGGTGACGCAAAGGGTAGAGCAAGCGCATACCGCGTGGCTTGCATGGAAAGATAGCTCCTTTACAGAACGCTCCCGGCTGTTAAGTCAGATGCAGTCTGTTTTACTTTCGCGAAAAGAAGAGCTGGCAAAGCTAATGGCGCTCGAAATGGGTAAGCCCGTAAAACAGGGAATTGCCGAAATTGAAAAATGCGCCGATGTATGCAGCTATTACGCGCAAAACGCCGCCGGTTTTTTAAAAGACCAGGCAGTTAAAACAGAGGCAAGCAAAAGCTTTGTCACCTTTCAGCCTATTGGTGTGGTGCTGGCTGTTATGCCCTGGAACTTTCCTTTCTGGCAGGTATTCCGCTTTTTGGCACCTGCCCTCGCCGCGGGTAACTGCGGTGTGCTCAAGCATGCTTCGAACGTGCCGGGCTGTGCTTTGGTTATTGAGGATATCGTACGTGAGGCCGGCTTTCCGCCAAATGTATTTCAAACCCTGATGATTGCCAGTACGCAGGTAAATAAGGTAATTGAGCATCCACACATCAAAGCGGTTACCTTAACGGGAAGTACCAACGCGGGTATACAGGTTGCACAAAAGGCAGGGTCGCTGCTAAAGAAAACGGTTTTAGAGCTGGGTGGCAGCGATGCCTATATTATTTTAGAAGATGCCGACCTTGACCATGCCGCCGAAACCTGTGTAAACAGCCGCCTGATAAACAGCGGACAAAGCTGCATTGCCGCTAAACGCTTTATTGTGGTAAAAACGGTAGAAAAAGAATTTACAAGGCTGTTTTTAGAAAAAATGAAAGCCAAAGTAATAGGCAACCCTTTACAGCAAGGTGTAGATGTAGGCCCGCAGGCACGTGTGGATCTGCGCGACGATTTGCATAAACAGGTTAAAAGATCGGTTAAGCTTGGCGCGAAATGCATTTTAGGGGGCTTTATCCCGAAAGGTAACAGCGCCTTTTACCCGCCAACCATTTTAACTAAGGTAAAAAAAGGAATGCCCGCTTATGATGAAGAAATGTTTGGCCCTGTAGCCGCTATTATAAAGGCACAGGACGAAGCCGACGCTGTCCGCATAGCCAACGACAGCGTTTTTGGTTTAGGTGGTGCCATATTTACTCAAAACAAGAAAAAGGGAGAACTGATAGCAGCCACACAATTAGAGGCCGGATCGTGCTTTGTAAACAGCCTGGTAAAATCAGATCCGCGGCTGCCTTTTGGCGGCATAAAGCAATCGGGCTATGGGCGTGAACTGGGTATGTTTGGCATACACGAGTTTGTGAATATAAAAACAGTGTATATCACATAAAAATTTAATAATTAAGCATTAAAGCCTTATATTTAACATATTACATTTATGTTATGAAAAAGGCCGCCATTATTATCTTTATCAAGAATCCCGACCTGGGCCGGGTAAAAAAGCGACTCGCTCAAACCGTTGGCGCAGAGGCCGCACTCGAAGTGTATAAGCAAATGCTGGCTCATGCTCAGCAGATAACCAAAACACTAAGCGTTGATAAGTTTTTGTATTACGACAGGGAAGCTGTTAGCAATGATGCATGGCCCGATGATGTTTATCAGAAGCGGATACAAAAGGGAGCAACCATGTCTGCACGTATTGACAGCGCCTTTGACGATCTGTTCAGATCGGGATATGAGCATGTGGTAATTATCGGCAGTGATTGCCTTGATCTTGATGAACGTATTATCCGTTTAGCTTTCCGGCAGCTCGATCATTTTGATGCGGTGCTTGGCCCTACAAAAGACGGAGGCACTTACCTTTTGGGCATGACAGATTACCAACCCGATGTATTTAAAGTTAGCGGATGGGGTACACCTTCACTATCTGCCGAACTGCTTAAAGTAATACAACACAATAAAAAAACATGCTTCCTGCTTTCAGAATTATCCAGTATCACAACAGTTGAAGATCTGAACGAAGATTTAAGGTATTCAATTAAATAAACGTTATAAATATTTGAATATCAATATATATTAACTTATAGTTTAACATGTTTGGCACCCGTTGGCGGAATTAATTTCGCATAAAGAAACTGAAAATAAAAAAGGGGTTCCCAGTTAAAGAATCCCCTTTTTGAATGTGAGTTAGTTAATAGTTTTCGCCGTTAGTGTCGATGTATGAATTGGAGCCTTTTGCTTTATCCTATCATATTGACCAGGAATACCCCATTTGGGTTACCTACCTGATGGCCTAAGGTTATTAATCTGATTAACGTTTCACAATCCAAGAGTGAAAGTACCAACTTTTTAAATAAAGTGGTACTTTTTTTTTGTAAAAATGCTAACGATATTCTTCATACGGTTCAATTGCTTTTGGAGTCGGTTCTTTAACATCTTTGAAAGACTTAATGATTCCCACAACAGTCCCTATTACCTCGATACCGGTCCGCCAATCTTTTTGATCAAAAACCCAAATGCAACATAATATCAGGTATATAAACATAATTGTTGTTAGAACGGTAGCTACTATTTTTTTATGGTACGGAGCTAAATCAGTTCCAACAATGATATAATAATAGCCCGCTACGCCCGATGCAATTAACGGGAACATAATATGATTCAGCCATTGAAACCCATCGTGGTCACTGAAATACCTGACGACATAACCAAATATCATTGTCGCTGCATATCCCAACAGATATGTTGCAATTGAAGCCGGCAGAATCGCTATCCAGCGAAGCCAGTAAAGGTTTGGGTTATCTTTCACGACCAAAGGTTTAGTGCCTTTAGCCCCTGCCTGGCAGTTAAAAAAAATAGCGTGGGGCCTCACATGCTACCACGCTCGTCGAAAAGCGCATACACGAATGATATAACCCCACGCCATGGCGTAAGCAATCACTCAACTCGTGTACGTTCTGCTGTAAATTTTCGACGATTCGGTAGCTTGAACGAGTTCGCTAATAAATATTAACCCAAATATATAAACGCACCGGGCAATATCTCATAACAAAGCGTATTTTATTTTACCTATCGGCTTTTCTTTTTTTTGATTAATGTATTGCAATATGCTCATGGAAAGTACTTTTGACCATAACCGCATGAAATATGCCTGGATTGTTTTAGCATAGTTTTGTTGGACTTTGAACTGATCTGTTAATTGAGAGAATACGGTTTCTATCCTTTTACGGTGCTTTCTATAAGGAACAGGGATAAAAGTAACGTTTTGAGCTTTTGCATTTTCCCTGGAATCGGTGAGCAGGCTGACCTTGGACTCTTCTTTTAAAACTCTTTTGAAATATTGACTGATATAGCCCTTATCTCCAATCAACCGACAGTTCTTTAACCTTTCACCAACCATAGCTAAAAAATTCACATCACCAAAAGAGGCCTGAGTTATATCAAAGAATTGAACCGCACCCTCAAATGAACATACGGCATGTAACTTAAAACCAAAGTAATATTCTTCCTGTGACGCACAGTAACCGATATTAGGTTTAATATCGCATTGTTCCGTACCGATCTTTATCCAGGACTTACGTGCCAGTCTGCATAGTCTTACAGGCATCGAGTCAACAACAAATACCTGTTGTTCAGTGGTAATGCGTGCCACGACTTCCTTTCTAAGAATTTCTATCGTATCCTTAAGCCACCTGCAACGATCATTATATTGCCGCCTACTTATCAGTCCTGGAAAGTTCGCTTTATCCAATAATGAAAAGAAATAGTTTTCGCTGTTATACCCCATGCATTCTGCAGTACAGCGCAATGCGATCACTTCAATATCTTGAAATGTTGTTTTTGGGCCAGGCTTTACCTGTTTTTTTAAAATAGGCGAGTCATCGCCTAAGATTTCTCTCAGTACGCAAAGTATTTGGTCAAAATTTGACTTAATAATCTGCATAAAGAAAATTTTGCCAATGCCAAACTTTCCTTTATATTTGTTAAGGAAAGGGCAAAAAAGTGGCCGTCTGGCTGAAAAGTCAGTTTTTTAATCAGTTTGGTAGACACATTAAAAGCACTTGAAAAACCTTAAAAAAGCTACTGCGTCAACAGTAGCTTTTTCTATTTAAAAGCCTTTTTATATCGTTATTTCAGCTATGTTTCAGTCATAAAATTCAATTTTATACTAAATATAACTTTTAGAAACGAAATTGTAAAGTGCTTTCATTCAAATAGTTACACCTGTGCGTGCACGGTGCATTACTGAATGGCTCCCTGCTTTTTTAAATCACTGGAAAACAACCATTTGTAAATATTAGAAAAAACAGGCTCGGAGATAAAATATTTTGCCCCGTGCAAATAGATTGAAAATCACCGGGGTATAGAGTTATTGGTCAAATTAATTCCGCCAACAGGTTGTTTGGCCGCCACAAAAAGCGCCATTCATCATACATGATTCGAAAATTCCACATCAGATCCCATATAAATCACACCTCTTCCATCGTACCTCATCATCTTCCATCACACATCTATTTACCTTAGTCTGACTAAGCTCCTACCCTTTTCCTGTTTAAAATAATTACTTTTGCACCTGAAAAAATGAGCAAGCACGGTAGAATTTTGGTGGCCATGAGTGGCGGAGTTGACAGTTCGGTGGCGGCAGTGATGTTGCACGAACAAGGCTATGAAGTTATTGGCCTTACCATGAAAACATGGGATTATGCCTCGTCGGGTACCAACACCAAGGAAACCGGTTGCTGCAGTTTGGATAGCATTAACGATGCGCGTGCCCTGGCCGTTGGCTATGGTTTCCCTCATTACATTTTGGATATCCGCAGTGAGTTTGGCGATTTTGTGATCGATAACTTTGTTGACGAATACCTTGCCGGCCGCACCCCTAACCCATGCGTTTTGTGTAATACACACATTAAATGGGAAGCTTTACTTAAACGCGCGGATAAACTTGATTGTGAGTTTATTGCCACGGGTCATTACGCCAACATCCGCCGGCATGATAACGGCAGGTATGTGATATCGAAGGGTAAAGACGAAAACAAAGATCAATCATATGTGCTTTGGGGCGTATCGCAACAAAACCTGGCGCGTACACATTTCCCTTTGGGCAGTTTCGCTAAAGCGGAAATAAGGCAGATGGCTAAAGATATGGGCCAGCTGGAATTAGCCAACAAAAGCGAAAGCTACGAGATATGTTTTGTACCTGATAACGATTATCGCGCCTTTTTGCGTCATAAAGTTGGCGACCTTGAAGAACGGGTAGCCGGCGGCAATTACGTTTTAACCGACGGAACCGTTGTGGGCAAACACCAGGGATATCCTTTTTATACCATAGGGCAGCGTAAAGGCTTAGGTATAGCTTTAGGCGAGCCTATGTTTGTTACCCAGATATTACCTGAAAGCAATACTGTGGTTTTAGGCAAAGCGGAAGACCTGGAGCGCGGCGAAGCATGGGTACGTAACCTTAATCTCATTAAATACGCAACTATTACTGAGCCCATTGAGGCCACTACCAAAATAAGATATAAAGATGCCGGTATGCTAAGCAATATCGTGCAGGTTGGTGAACACATGAAGGTTGATTTTCATCATAAAGTATCGGGTATAGCCCCGGGGCAATCGGCTGTTTTTTATGAAGGAAATGATCTTTTGGGTGGTGGTTTTTTAATTTGATATCGCCGCGTTTTAATTGCAATATTTTCATAAAATCCTTAAAAATTTCATTGTGCAGATATAATTAAAGTTTGTGTTTAACATTCTTTATGCTTTATTTGCAAAAAAACTTGATAAATGGCTAAAAATTTACTCATCGTAGAATCTCCGGCGAAAGCCAAAACTATAGAGGGATATCTTGGAAAAGATTTTACCGTTAAATCGAGTTATGGCCACATCCGCGATCTGGTCAAATCGGAAGATGCCATTGATATCAATAAAAATTTCGAACAAAAATATGAGGTACCTGCGGATAAAAAGCAGGTAGTTAGCGAATTAAAAAAATTAGCTAAGGAGGCCGAAATGGTATGGCTCGCATCCGATGAGGACCGCGAGGGAGAAGCCATATCATGGCACTTATTTGATACTTTAGGGTTGAAGGACGCGACTACCAAACGTATCGTTTTCCACGAGATCACCAAAGGGGCTATCGAGAAAGCTATCCAAAACCCGCGAAAAATAGATTACAACTTAGTATATGCCCAACAGGCCCGCCGGGTTTTAGACAGGCTGGTGGGTTTTGAGCTCTCCCCTGTTCTGTGGAAAAAAGTTAAACCATCACTTTCGGCAGGCCGTGTACAATCGGTAGCCGTGAGGCTGATAGTTGACCGTGAGCGCGAGATCAACAAGTTTAAAACCGAGGCAGCTTTCCGCATTATTGCCATATTTGGCAAAGGTAAAGAGGCCTTTAAGGCAGAATTGCCTGAGCGTTTCGGCAAGCAGGAAGACGCGGAGAAATTTCTGCAAGATTGTATCAATGCCAACTTCGCTGTAAAAAGCTTAGAAACCAGGCCTACAAAACGCAGCCCGGCAGCACCATTTACAACATCAACTTTACAACAGGAGGCCAGCCGTAAGTTAGGCTACTCAGTATCGCGCACCATGCAACTGGCGCAAAAGCTATACGAGTATGGTAAGATAACCTATATGCGTACCGATTCGGTAAATTTATCGGATACGGCCCTGGAAGCATCGCGCAAGCAGATCATATCTGCCTACGGCGATAAATACCACCAGGTACGCAAATACAAAACCAAATCGGCTGGCGCGCAGGAAGCACACGAAGCCATCAGGCCAACTTTTTTTGAGAACCACACTACCGACGGCGATGCATCGGAAAGACGCCTGTATGAGCTGATATGGAAGCGTGCGATAGCATCGCAGATGAGCGAGGCACAGTTTGAAAAAACAACCGCCAAAATTGACATATCAACCCGCAGCGAAGACCTGGTTGCTAATGGTGAAGTAATGAAGTTTGATGGTTTCCTGAAAGTTTACCTGGAATCGTCGGACGAGGAAGAAGAGCTATCTGAAGATGGTGATAACGCGATGTTGCCGCCATTAACACAGGGCCAGGTGCTTGCTCTGCGCGAGATGACCGCTACAGAACGTTTTACACGCGCAGCAGCAAGATATACTGAAGCGAGTTTGGTAAAGAAGTTAGAAGAGCTGGGCATAGGCCGCCCGTCAACCTACGCTCCTACCATATCAACCATACAAAACCGCGGCTATGTGGTTAAGGAAGACCGCGATGGCAAGCCACGTAACTATAGGGTATTAACCTTAGCCGATGGTAATATCCGGAAAGAAGAAAAAACTGAAAATACGGGTGTAGAGCGTGCCAAGCTTTTCCCTACAGATATTGGTGCCGTGGTGAACGACTTTTTAGTACAGCACTTTAAAGGCATTGTCGATTTTAATTTCACCGCCAAGGTTGAAAAGCAATTTGACGAAATAGCACAGGGCTTAACCGAGTGGACGGATATGATCCGCAGTTTTTATACGCCTTTTCATACCGAGGTTGAAAGCACAAAAGAAACCGCGGAGCGTGCAACCGGCGAACGCGACCTGGGTATTGACCCGGTAAGCGGCAAAGCGGTATCTGTACGCATAGGCCGCTACGGCCCTTTTGTACAATTGGGCGAAAGCGAAAGCAAAGAAGAAGGCGGCAATACTGAAAAACCCGCGTATGCCAGCCTGCGCGCCGGACAGATGATAGAGACCATTACTTTAGAAGAAGCGATGGAACTATTCAAACTACCTAAAAAGGTTGGTTTTTACGAGGATAAGGATATGACGGTTGCCATAGGCAAATTTGGCCCTTACATTCGCCATAACAGCGCTTTTTACTCACTGCCCAAAGAGCTTGACCCCCACGATGTTACCGAAGCCCAGGCAATAGAAATTATTGAAGCCAAGCGTAAACGAGATGCCGAAAGATTAATAAAGGTATTCGAAGAAGACCCTGATGTTAAAATATTGAATGGCCGCTGGGGCCCATATATTGAGTTTGGTAAACTAAACCTCAAAATACCAAAAGACAAGGACCCTAACACCCTTACCTTTGAAGATTGCAAAGCCTTAGCCGAAATTGCTGAGAAAGAGCCTAAAAAACCAGGAAGATTTGGTGCAAAAAAAGCGGCTCCAGTAAAAGCGCCTGCTAAAAAGAAACCGGCAGTTAAATCTGTTAAGAAAAAGTAAATTGCTTATTTATAATAGTTCTTTATAATAATTTCTATAAAACTAAATCGATATTTATGCTATAAATATCATTAAACATAATTAATTTTATAAAATATTTACTTCCTGTTGCCGGGGGTTACTATTTTAAACTATTAGTTCAATTAATAATATTTACTTGCGAGTTTTTAAACGCTTATCCCCTAATAAAAAGAGTTTATTTGCTATACTTTTTTTCACAATTATTTGCTTCGGTAAAGTAGTTGCGCAATGCCCCGTTAATATTGATTTTGAATCGGGCTCTTTTACAAACTGGCAATGCTATACAGGTAACACCACTTCTTCCGGGGGCCAAAATTATATTAATGTTTCGCCAAGCGCCGTTGTTCCGAGCCAGCATTTAATAATTCCTAAAGGTTCTTTAAAAGATCCTTACGGCGGCTTTCCTATCAGTCCGCCGGATGGCAGTAAATATTGTATAAAATTAGGCAATAGTGGCGTTAATGCCCAGGCAGAACGCGTGAGTTATACCTTTAATGTACCTGCTAACGCAGCAGACTTCCAGATAACTTATCAATACGCTATTGTACTGGAAGATCCGGGGCATCCAATTGAGGCTCAACCACGGTTTACCGCTAAGGTTTTGGATGTTGCGAGCAATACTTATATCACCTGCGGATCTTTTAATTACGTAGCCACTGCAAACCTCCCCGGTTTTAAACATGGCAGTGGTGATGTAATATATAAAGACTGGACACCCGTAACATTAAGTTTAGCCGGATACCAGGGTAAACAAATAAAATTAGAATTTACAACAGCCGATTGTACTGCGGGCGGGCATTTTGGCTACGCTTATATTGATGTACAAAGCAATTGTTCATCGTTGGTTGTGGGCACAGACTATTGCCTGGGATCGCCTGCTGCAACCTTGAACGGCCCGGCGGGTTTTGCACAATATAAATGGTACAATGCAGACAGGTCTGTACTGATAGATTCAACCAGCAGAAGCCTGGTTATTTCGCCGCCACCACCGGATAGCACCATATATATATTAGATGTTTTCCCCTATCCGGGATTTGGATGTACCAATACCATTATCGCTACCGTTCGGGCAAAACCGGCTATAACATTTAATATAACCGATCCGCCGGGGAGCTGTACCCAGATCACTGTTGATCTGACCGCCCCTGCCATAACAGCGGGCAATGATGCCAATTTAAAATACAGTTACTGGCGCGATTCGGTTGCTACACTCAGCTTATTATCCCCCGAGGCAATAACGGTGAGCGGTAAATATTATATCCAGGCAGCATCTCCATCGGGATGTTCTGAGATTAAACCTGTTAACGTATTCATTAACCAGCAACCTGATTTCACGGTTACCAATCCTGCATTAACATGCCTTGCCACACCGGTTGATATTACTTTACCTGCCCTGGCCAAAACAAAATCGTACCCGTTAACTTATACATACTGGAAAGATGCCGGCGCTACAAAGCCATTAACTAATGCAACTAATATAACTACTGCCGGTACATATTATATTAAAGGGACAAGTCAGCTTGGGTGCAGCATTATTAAGCCAATTACAGTTAGCTATTATCCGTTACCTGTTTTAATTATCACAGACCCGGCTGCCGTTTGTTACCTTAACACAGTTGATATTACTCCTGCCGCGGTTACCCAGGGCAGCGACCCTAACTTAACATTGAGTTACTGGCAGGATGCTGCTGCAACCACGGCGCTGGGCAATCCGACAGCAGTGGCCCAAAGCGGAACTTATTATATTAAAGCGGTTAATACAAACGGCTGCCAAATGATAAAACCTGTTAAAGTAGTAATTAATCCGCTGCCTGTTTTAGTTATTACAGATCCGCCTTTTGTATGTATCCCCGAAAAAATTGATATTACTAAAGCAGCGGTTACAGCAGGCAGTACCAATGTTGCCCAACTCAGTTACTGGCGAGACGCTTTAGGTACCATACCCCTATCAACCCCAACAGCCGTAGCCGATAGCGGAGTTTATTATATTAAAGCAACAACCTCATTAGGCTGCGATACGATTAAACCCGTTTTGGTAGCCATACATAATTTACCCGTATTGATATTGAACGAGCCGCACAAAATATATAAACCCGGCACCACTGATATCACCACCAGCGCCATTACCAAGGGGAGCTCGCCTGAACTGCAATTCACCTATTGGAAAGACGCGAACGCAACTATCCCCCTGCCAAATTCAAAAGCTATAAATGATAATGGCACCTACTATATAAAAGGCACAAATAAATACGGCTGCTCTACCGTTAAAGGTATGGAGGTTATTGTTGCTGACATACCCGATATTAAGGTTCCAACAGCATTTACGCCCTTGCAAATAACCAACAACAGGCTATTCCCATTCTTAATAGCTATAAAAACCTTTAAAATGTTCAAGGTATTTAACAAGTGGGGTAATGTAGTTTATCAAACTACCGACCTAACCACCGATAAAGGCTGGGACGGCTATTTTAAAGGCGGTTTAATATTCCTGGAAACGTATACCTGGGTGGCTGAAGGGTATGATTATACAGATAATTTAGTGTACCGGTCGGGTAATACGTTAATGTTAAAGTAATGAGGGCCTCAATTTTAATTTTTGTAATTATATGCTGTTCCTGCTTTTATGCCGGTGCGCAGGATCCTACTTTTTCACAGTATTACAGCTCACCTTTAAGTTATAATCCGGCTAATGCAGGTTTTTTTGATGGCGATGTAAGATTCGGTATAAACGAAAGACAGCAATGGTGGAATGTTGGCTATAACTATAACTCAACAAGCCTTTTTATTGATAAGAAGTTTTATAAAGACCGCCTGCCGGAATACGACGTTTTTGCAATGGGCATTTCGGGCATATTTGAAAACTCGCTTGACGGAGCCTTACATAGCAGTTATATAGCTATATCGGGAGCATACCATAAAAGTTTAGATTACCAGGGCGCGCAACGGCTTGGCTTAGGCGTACAACTCAACTACACCGATAAATACATAGACTACTCGCAGCTATCGTTTGCTTCGCAGTTTAACGGTAAGATATTTGATCTTTCTATACCTGTGAGCGGAATTAACGGCGGTTCAAAAAGCAATTACCTGGATGTAAATGCGGGCTTGCTTTATGCGGCTCATTTAACCAATGTTAACCTGTATGCCGGTGCCTCCCTCTATCATATTACTAAACCAACCGAAACCCTATATAATACGTCGGGCTCTGCAGTACCCATGCGAAAAGTATTCCATGGTGGTGGCGAGATCAACCTGAACGAAGTTTCGTCTATATTAGTCAGCGGCTATTATACACAGCAAGGCGACGCCAGCGATGGCATGTATGGCGGAGCTTATGGACTTAAACTGAGCCCTAATGGTGAAGAGCTTAATTTATATTTCGGCTTATGGCAACGCCTGCACAGCTCATTTGTGCCCTATTTAGGTGCCGATTATAAAAATATCAGCATCGGGCTGGATTATGGCTTTTCATCAAATACAAGTTATAACTTTAACCCGCAAACTTTCGAAATATCTTTAATTTATAAATTGAAATCAAGCTTTACCCAATCTGCATTATGCCCCAGGTTTTAAACATATCATCAAAAAAGTTGATCAATAAGATACTTGTTTTGGGTATAATATTAGTTGGAAAAAGCGCGTTCGCGCAATACACCGCCAAGCAAACTATTGAAGGTAAATTAACAACCACAACAACCAGCGATTATTATATATATGAACGTGCTCAAAACAGCTATAATGGCCTATCGGTTTCAACCGGCTTATTTACTCAGCCATTAGCAAAGCCGGTATATAAACTCAATATGGTTTATACCACATCATCATCAAAAGCTGCCAAAATCAGCTTTACGCTATTGGCGGATACAGACAAAAAGATATCAGCTTTATTAACAGATGATGGTATTCAATATAATGATAACAAGAGCCTAAATTCATTCAAATATCATGTGGATATGGATGATAACATGCTGGGGCTATTAAATAGTTCGCCAATAAAAAGTATAACTTTATTAAACGAACAAGATCAGGCTTTAATAACGTTCGACAAAATAGAACCTACTTTTTTACTGCAACAGTTACTGAGCATAAAAAATAAGGTTACGAGAAAACCTGCAGGGAAAAAACCCGTTAGATCAAAAAAGAAAACCGGAACAAGATCGTATTGATGAAGAAGGACCTCCCTGATAATACCGTTGAAGATATTGCTGTTGCCGTAGCGCTTGAGCGGGAGAATATACAAAGTAAACTCTGGTACGTTTACCTTATTAACCTGAAGCCCGAAGCTATAGATAATGTGCTCATTACATCGCGGGGTTATGGTGAGAAGAACGGTGAGCAGGTAAAAACCTCTACTCTGCGCCATATGTTCCCGGTGGTGCCGAGCGGCACATCCGTTTTAATTGAACCTATTGATGAGGATACCTTCGGCCTCACCAACGAATACTGGCTGAGCTACTATATTAACGGGAATATTTACGATAAGAAATTCATTTTTTTACCCGAAAGCATTATCGATTCTAACTTTATTAAGCTGCCTGTATTGAATAAACCGGGAGTAATGATCTTGTAGAAAATGCGCAATTATCCCTTAAGGGATCCGGCGATCCGATTCAAGGGTTTATCAGTGTTTATTTATCAGCAACACTTTTGGATGTTGCAACAACAACCTGCCCCAGCTTTGAAATATCGGCACAATTAATTTCATACCTTAAAAGCAACAATATAAATGCCATTTTATTTGTTGTACGCCCTGATAAACGCTTTGTTACAACAAACTGACGATTTGGTTAGCGTTTGACGTAAAAAACAGAATTTTATATTATTTTTAACCATGCTTGAACAGATAGACCTGCAAAATGTATTGGTTTTAGATATAGAAACTGTACCACAATACCCTCAATTTGAGCAAGTGCCCGACAGTTTGCAAAAACTTTGGGCGGCTAAAACACAGTACCAGCGCAAAGACGAAACACCCGATGAGTTTTACGAGCGGGCCGGCATATGGGCCGAGTTTGGTAAGATCATCTGTATTTCGGTTGGTATTTTTACGCCCGGCGAACCGATGGGGCTGCGCGTCAAATCATTTGCAGACCATGATGAGACCGTATTGCTCAAACAATTTTGTATCCTGTTAAAGAAACAGCCCAAAACACTGCTGCTTTGCGCGCATAACGGCAAAGAGTTCGATTTCCCGTACTTGTGTAGGCGATTGATGATCAATGGGATATCTATCCCCGATCAGTTGCAGATAGCGGGCAAAAAACCATGGGAAGTTGGGCACCTGGACACGATGGAGCTCTGGAAATTCGGGGACTATAAAAGCTATACCTCGTTAAGCCTGCTTACCGAAATATTTAACATCCCTACCCCCAAGGACGATATTGACGGCAGCCAGGTTGGCCATGTATATTGGGTGGAGAACGCTTTGGAGCGAATAAGTACTTACTGCCAGAAAGATGTGGTGGCCACAGCGCAATTACTCCGTCGTTTCAGGTTCGAGGAATTGATATTGGATGTGGATATTGTATATGTTTAGATTAGAGGTGAAATACAGCGCTAAGCCTTGGGGTTACCATGAACTATGATCCATTAACTATGAACTAACCTACAACTTCATATCCTTACTGGTATGAATATCCGTGTTCAGGTAATCCTGCTCTATCAAACCATCGCGCATACGTACAATGCGGTGCGCGTGGCGGGCAATATCTTCTTCGTGGGTAACTAAAATAATTGTATTGCCTTTGGCATGTATATCTTCCATCAAACCCATAATTTCAACAGATGTTTTGGTATCCAGGTTACCGGTAGGCTCATCAGCCAGAATGATGGATGGATTATTAATCAATGCCCTTGCCACGGCTACACGCTGGCGCTGACCGCCCGAAAGTTCATTGGGCTTATGATCGACCCTATTACCCAAACCAACACTCTCCAATGCTTTACGTGAGCGCTCAATGCGTATCTGTTTTTTTACACCGGCATAAATAAGCGGTAAACCCACATTATCCATGGCTGTATTGCGGGGTAGTAAGTTAAAAGTTTGAAAAACGAAGCCAATCTCTTTATTACGCACCTCGGCCAGCTGGCTATCGGTCATCTGGCTTACGTTGATGCCGTTCAGGACGTATTCACCTTTGGTTGGTGTATCCAAACAACCCAGGATATTCATCAGGGTTGATTTGCCTGATCCCGACGGCCCCATTAAAGCTACAAATTCACCTTTGTTTATGGTTAGCGATACCGACTTAAGCGCGTGTATAATTTCGGCACCGATAACATATTTGCGACCTATATCTTTAATAGTAATTAATGGCTCCATCCGTTTTTGTTTGTTTGACTAAGATACGATATGGAATGTTACAGAGTTGATGTAAAATGTATGATGTAAAATGGCAGATGTATAAAAAATGGAAAAGCACATCTTCCATCTTACCTTTTCCATCTTACATCACCCTATTACTTTCGCTACCTTAAAGTAGTCAGCATCATGCTTAGGAGCATTTGATAACGCTTCCTCGTGGGTAATTTCCTGTTTCAACACATCTTCGCGGTAGTTGTTTACCGTATCGGTCATGTAAACCAGGGGTTCAACACCGGTAGTGTCTACCTCGTTCAGCTTTGCCATAAAATCGAGTATTTTACCCATATCGCCCATTAACTCTTCGCGCTCGGTATCGGTTACTTCAAGGCGCGCCAGGTGGGCTATTTTGTCAACAGTGTCTTTATCTATCTTCATGCCTCAGCAAATTTATTATTTATCAGGTTATAAACCATATCTTTTAGCATATCGGCATCATCAATAGTTAAATGCGCTGTTTCTATGGGTTTATGTACGTAAATATCGCAAATACCAGGCCTTGTTCCTAACTTAAAACCGCTGTCCCACAGTACATGCCAGGTGTTAAGCGATGTTATCGGGATGATAGGGATCTTCAAATCGATAGCCAACCGGAACGGCCCGTTCTTAAACTCATGCAATACAGGCGGATACTCATCCCCTATTTTACCTTCCGGGAAGATAATGAGTGTGCGGCCCTGCCTTAAATTCTCTTCCGCCTTTTTAAACGCACGGAAGGACGACATTTTGCTATCCCTGTCAACCGGGATATCAACGCTGTTTAAAAATATAGAGAAAAGCGGGTTGGTAAGCAATTCGGCTTTGCTGATAAAATGGCAGTTGTTTTTAACCGTAATGCTCATCGTCAGGATATCGAGGTTCGAGGTATGATTAGGACAAACGATATAGGTTTTGCTCCAATCGATAGGCGCTTCATATTTTATCCTGAAAAAGAAACCCGACGCCGTAGCGCTGATATAGCTGCAAATACGGCGCACTCGGTTAAGGCCGGCATACCGCGCTGGTTTACGTGAGTAGTAATATAAAAATGGATAAAAGAGCACCAGAACCGCAACCGCCGTAAAAATGTAGTAATAATTATGCAGTCGGCGTAAAAATAACAGCATTAAATAATCGGGTTTATTGTTAACAGTGTAATATAGGTAATACCATCCGGTTTTTATTTAGCCGTTAAGCGCTCGTTCATCAGGTTAAAAACACGATCGCGCAGGTCGTCGGCATCATCAAGTGTAAGATGAGCGGTTTCTATTACTTTATGAACATGCAGCTTGCAAACGCCCGGTGTGCTGCCCATTACAAGGCCCGTGTCCCACAGTATCCTCCAGGTATCTTTTGATGTTACCGGGATGATGGGGATCTTCAGCTCGATAGCCAGGCGGAACGGGCCGTTTTTAAACTCGTTAAGCGATGGCGGATAATCTTTAGGTATTTTACCTTCGGGGAAGATAATAACGCTCATACCGCCTTGTAAACGCTCACCGGCCTTTTTAAACGCACGGAAAGATGATATTTTACTTTCGCGGTTAACGGGTATATCAATGGTTTTAAAAAAGATACCTAATGCCGGATTACGCACAAATTCCTCTTTACCAATAAAGCAAAAGTTATTCTTCATCATCAGGGTTACACCCGTAATATCTAAACTTGAGCTATGGTTAGGGCAAATAATATAGGTTCGGCTCCAGTTGATAGGTTCCTCAAATTCATAGGTATAACGTATGCCGGCTATTGATGAGCTTAACCATCCGCATAACTTACGGATTTTGTTCATTGCCGGATAACGGCCCGGCTTGCGCGATAAAAAATAAAGTATGGGATAAAACAGGTAGATAAAGGTAGCAACGCTATAGCGGTAAAACCGTGCATGAAGTTTTTTGAAAAACATTTTCATCGGCATCAAAAATATAAAAAATACTTACTTTCGCCCAATATGGAAACTGTTGTTAGTGGTATCCGGTCGACCGGGAAATTACATTTAGGAAATTACTACGGAGCTATTCAAAACTTCGTGAAAATGCAGCATGAGTATAACTGTTACTTTTTTATTGCCGACTGGCATTCGCTAACCACACACCCTACCCCTGCCGACCTGCACGGAAACGTAAAACAGGTGCTGGTAGAATACCTGGCAACAGGCATCGATCCCGAAAAGGCAACCATTTATTTACAGTCAGATGTTCCCGAAATAACTGAGCTGTACCTGTACCTTAACATGAACGCTTATTTAGGCGAGCTTGAACGTGCCACTTCATTTAAAGATAAAGTACGCGACAACCCCGATAACGTAAACGCCGGCCTTTTAACCTACCCTGTTTTAATGGCTGCCGATATTTTGATACACAAAGCTACCAAAGTACCTGTAGGTAAAGACCAGGAGCAACACCTTGAAATGGCCCGTACTTTTGGCAACCGTTTTAACCGTTTATATAATAACGAATATTTCCCCGAGCCATACGCGTTTAGCTTTGGCACAAGCCTGGTAAAAATACCTGGATTGGACGGCAAAGGTAAAATGGGAAAATCGGAAGGTGAAGCTAATGCGGTGTACCTGTCTGATTCGCCGGAAATTATCCGTAAAAAGGTAATGAAGGCCCTCACCGATGGCGGCCCAACCGTTGAAAATCAGGAAAAACCCGATTACATACAAAATCTGTTCGACCTGATGAAGGTAGTATCAACACCTGATACCCTGGCACACTTTGATGAGTTGTATAATAAAATGCAGATACGCTACGGCGACTTTAAAAAACAACTGGCCGAAGATATGATCATAGCCACCGCCCCCATGCGCGATAAAATTGAAGCCATTGCTGCCGATACTGATTACCTACGCAAGGTAGCCAGCCTTGGTGCCGATAAAGCCCGTGAAAGTGCCGCTAAAACAATTAAGGAAGTAAGAGAAATTATTGGTTTCCGTAAATTTTAGCCCCCCTACAGAGATGAGTTTTGTATCCAGTATGTTACAGTATTTGTAATTTATACAATAATTTCTAACTATATTGCATAAGTTTATTTCATTGAAATTAAGCTCTGCCGAAGACTACTTATGACAATTACCCTAAACCGACTATTGATTGGCTTTTGCCTGCTTTTTGTTATCGCCTCGTGCCAACAAAAACCTGATGCAACAGCCTCTATCAATACTGCCGGACAGGCTAAATTAGATAGCCTGGTAACCAAAGGGAAAAGATTTCAAAGCAATCATCTTGATTCGTTGATGCTGGTAGCAAAACAGTTAAACGACATAGCCAAAAGTGGTAATAAAAGGGCTTTGGTATATGCCGAATTGCTTAATGCGCAATACCACTGGCTCTCATCAGATCACGAAAGATCGATGGAGATAGCGGTTCAGTGTTTAGCAGATGCCGAAAAATGGGGCATCAAATCTATCCTTCCCGAAATTTATATCATTATCGGCAACCTTCATAAAGAAACATCAAATTACAAAATGGCTTTTGAAGCCAGTGAGAAGGGGCTCGCATGGTCGATAGCGAATAAAGACACTACCGAAATAATAGCTTTATTAAGCTTAAAGGCCATGTTTACGCATAGCTTTTGGCTGTTCAACCATGATAAAACGAAGCCAGACAGTTCGATAAAACTGCAATTTGCGGCGTTGAAGATGGCTGAATCGAACCCAAAATACGAACGTATGCGTACCCGTTTTTACGATAACATAGCTCAAAATTACCTTGATAATAAAGATTATAAAAATACCATCACATATGCCGAAAAAGGAGTGGCTGTAGCGCTTAAATATAACCAACAACGATCATTAACCTACAGTTATTGCTGGCTTGGGCAGGCCTGGTATTTTGAAGGAGATAAAGCTAAGGGGCTCCAGTACCTGAACAAGGCGTTATATATAGCGCAAAAACTAAAACAACCTTACCGGATAATGGAGCTCTACGGCAATTTAAATGACTGTTATTACGCGACCGGGGATTATAAGAATGCGATTGACATGCAGGCCAGATCTGAACATATAAAAGATTCGATACAAAAAAGCATCAATGTAAAACAAATAAGCGAACTGCAGATCAAATATGAATCGGCAAAAAAAGATAAAGCGATATCATTACTTGGGCATAATGATGCTGTAAAAAACCGGCTTATCATTGCCGTTTTAGCCGGAAGCTTGTTGTTTGTTGCTTTTTCGGTTATCCTGCTTTTACAATACCGCGCCATTAGCCGCAACCATAAGATCATCACGATAAGTAACGAACAGAAAAATAAAGCGCTCGAAAATATCGCTCATATACAGGCACACCAGTTAAGAAAACCCCTGGCATCAATAATGGGGCTGATAAATGTGATAAAGATATGCGACTATGAGTTTGACCGGGAACTGGTATCAAAGCTCGAAGAATCGGCCCGTGATCTTGATGAAAAGATACATGCTATTTTATCGCAGGTTGATGAAGAGCACACTTAGGCGCTTAATCCCCGGTACAAGCCATCATCTTAAAAAAAATTGTTAAATCATTTTTCAAAATGTATTTTTAAAGCCACATCTTAAAAAGATTCGCTCTATATTGCAGGCTGATTAAGATATACTGTTAACCACAACTCCGTAACAAATTATGCACATAGCCATTGTAGGAAACATTGGTGCGGGTAAAACCACACTTACCGAATTATTAGCTAAAAACTATGGCTGGGAGCCTTTATACGAAGCCGTTGACCATAACCCCTACCTGGAAGATTTTTACAGCGACATGAAACGCTGGAGCTTTAACCTGCAGATATACTTTTTGAACAACCGTTTTCAGCAGATCATCGAGATACAAAAGGGCTCGCGCAATATTATACAGGATAGGACGATATACGAAGACGCGTTTATTTTTGCCGAAAACCTGCACGATATGGGTTTGATGACCACCCGCGATTATGAGAACTACCGGGCTATATTTGATAACATTACCTCGTTTATTAAACCGCCCGATTTGCTTATCTATTTAAAAGCATCGGTACCTACGCTGGTTAATAACATACAGCGCCGCGGCCGCGAGTATGAAAGCGGTATCAGGTTGGATTACCTGTCAAAACTGAATGAAAAATACCAGAAATGGATAGATGGGTATAAGTTAGGTAAGTTGCTGATACTGGATAAAGATGTGTTGGACTTTACTAATAACCCCGAGGACCTGGGTAATATCATCCAACGTATTGAGGTGGAGATAAACGGGTTGTTTTAAGCAGAATGAAAGTATTAGGCATCATCCCGGCGCGCTACGCCTCAACCCGTTTCCCGGGAAAGCCATTGGTTGATATTGGTGGCAAAAGCATGATACAGCGTGTATATGAGCAGGCTAAAAAATGCACCGCGCTAAGCGAAGTTTTTGTTGCCACCGACGACCAACGCATATTTGACCACGTACAGCAGTTTGGCGGCAAGGCGGTAATGACGGCAGATGCCCACCAAAGCGGTACTGACCGCTGCGCGGAAGTGGCCTCAAAACATCCGGAATACGATGTGATCATCAACATACAGGGCGATGAACCTTTTATAGATCCTGAACAGATAGCCAGGGTGGTAAGTTGTTTTGGCAATGCCGGTACGCAACTGGCCACACTTATTAAAAAGATAAACACCACCGAAGAGCTGTATAATTTCAGTTCGCCAAAGGTGATTATCAATAAATTATCCGAGGCGATATATTTTTCGCGGGCGGCCATCCCCCATGTGCGCGGAGAGGAGCCGCAGCGCTGGCTGTATCATAACACCTATTACAAGCACATCGGTATTTACGGTTATAGTGCCGATATTTTGCAGCAGGTAACCAAACTGCCGGTATCATCACTCGAAAAAGCCGAAAGCCTGGAGCAGCTGCGCTGGATAGAGAATGGTTACAGAATTAAAGTTGCCGAAACCGACCTGGAAACATCGGCCATTGATACTCCGGAAGACCTGGAAAAGTTACTGAAGAACCTGGGTTAGTATATCTGTTTGAATTTACTTTTTACCGGTAACCTCAGCCCCATACCGTATTGCGGCTACAAGTACATCAACATTTATATCTTTCAGCGCTTTGAATTTAATACAATACCCCGTTACGCTGGCCTTACCTATTTCTTTTCCATAGGTCTGGGCTAAGTATGTCTTATCCTTGATACCGAGTATATAAACAGAGATCCCGCTTGTGTTTGCGCTCAAACCAATCTGAAAAAAATCCCTGGTTTTCCCATCAGCATATTTTATGGTGTAAAGTCCGTAGCCTATATTAGGATTACTAACCGTTTTATTTTCGCTGTTCTTACCATCATCAAACCATAGTTTACAACCTGGCAATGCCTCGGGTATGAGCATATGCAAAGTTTTCATATCGTTACGCTTTGGTTCAGGCTGGCTGTTAATATACTTTTCAATTTGTTCCGGTATGTTCATAGGAAATATAAATTATAGGTTACTTCCTTTATTCTCCCTTGGGAAGAGAAGTGCAGAAGCTAAGATAAAAAGTTCTTTGAAATATACCCATAAATACCCATATTCTGGATGGCCAAAAGCTTGAAACAGAAAGCCGAAACCTACTTTTTGCATTTTGGCAGCTAACGATGTTCTGTCTCAACAAAATCAATTTTCTCAACAAATCGGGTAAAATTCAGGAATTTTCTTACCTTTGAATCCCGTACACAAACATTTGGTTTCTTCGTTTTTGAAGCCAGAATCCATAAAACACATGACTAAATATATTTTTGTTACGGGTGGCGTTACGTCGTCATTAGGGAAAGGTATTATTTCTGCCTCTTTAGCCAAACTACTTCAGGCCCGCGGTTACAGGGTAACTATCCAAAAGTTCGATCCGTATATCAACATCGATCCGGGAACGTTAAACCCTTACGAGCACGGCGAATGCTTTGTTACCGAAGATGGTGCCGAAACCGACCTTGACCTTGGCCATTACGAACGCTTTTTAAATACGCCCACATCAAAAGCCAATAACATTACTACCGGCCGTATTTATCAAAACGTAATAAACCGTGAGCGCGAAGGTGCATTTTTAGGTAAAACGGTACAGGTTGTTCCGCACATTACCGACGAGATAAAACGCAACATCCGCATCCTGGGCGATACCGGCAACTTTGATATTGTGATTACCGAAATTGGTGGTACCGTTGGCGATATTGAATCGTTACCGTTTATTGAGGCCGTTCGCCAGTTCAGGTGGGAAATTGGCCAGAACGATTCGCTGGTAATACATTTAACACTCATCCCCTTTTTGGCTGCAGCAGGCGAGCTAAAAACCAAGCCTACACAACACTCCGTAAAAATGCTGCTGGAGTATGGCATTCAACCCGATATATTGGTTTGTCGTACCGAACATAGCATTAATGCCGACATCAGAAAAAAAATCGCATTGTTTTGTAACGTAAACATCAATGCCGTAATCGAATCAATAGACGCATCAACTATATATGATGTGCCTTTACTGATGTTGAAAGAGCAATTAGATAAAACAGTATTAAGCAAATTAAAGCTTCCTACCAAGCAAGAGCCTATCCTGGATAACTGGAAAGACTTTTTGGGCCGCCTGAAAAATCCTACCGCCGAAATAAAAATTGGTTTGATAGGTAAATATGTGGAGTTGCCCGATGCCTATAAATCAATCATCGAGTCGTTCATCCACGCGGGTGCCAAAAACGAATGCAAGGTACGTGTGATCAGTGTACAATCGGAGCAGTTAACCCCTGAGAACGCGGTTGAAAAGCTGAGAGGCCTGCATGGTGTATTGGTAGCGCCCGGCTTTGGTGTTCGTGGTATTGAAGGCAAAATAGAAGCTATACGCTATGTACGTGAGAACAATATTCCGTTCTTTGGTATATGCCTGGGTATGCAATGCGCCGTTGTTGAATACGGCCGTAACGTTTTAGGCCTTAAAGACGCGCACAGCACCGAAATGAACCCTGATACGCCATACCCGGTGATCAGCATGATGGAAGATCAGAAAAAGATAAAACTGATGGGTGGCACCATGCGTTTGGGAGCTTATGCCTGCGATCTGAAAAAGAACAGCAAAGCGGCAGCTATTTATGGCAAGCCACAAATATCAGAAAGGCACCGCCATCGTTATGAGTTTAATAACGACTATCTTAAACAATACGAAGCAGCGGGTCTGATACCATCGGGCATAAACCCTGAAAACGACCTTGTAGAGATAGTAGAATTAAAAAACCACCCTTTCTTTTTAGGTGCCCAGTTCCATCCCGAATTAAAATCAACGGTTGCTAATCCGCATCCACTTTTTGTTAACTTTGTGGCCGCTGCCCTGGCCTATAGCCGTAAAAATTAGCAGCAGATAGTATTATAAGATAATGGATAGAAATACGTACACGGGATTTTTCCTGATATTGCTTATCCTCGTTGGCTTCTCATTCTGGATGAACAACGGGAATAAAGAGTTAATTGCAAAACAAAAAAAACAGCACAGCATCGATTCGGCCAGGAGAGCTGATTCAATAAGGTTACACCCCGCTATTGTTAAAGGTAAAACAGATACTGCAAATGCTGCTAAACCTGTTGATTCAACTTTATTAAAAAGCCCCTTTGGCATAGCAACGGTAGGTACTGAGCAATTGGTAACGGTAGAAAATAAAGATGTTCGATTAAAAGTATCTACTTTGGGCGGTCGCATCCAATCGTTGGAGCTTAAAAACTTTAAAACTTTTGACGGCAAGCCGCTTATCCAGTTTAATGGCGAACAAAACCATTTCGGTTTAAAATTTGCAACGGCCGGTAAAAACATCAATACTAACAATCTTTATTTCAAGCCAAGCGCGGCTTCCTTAGTTTCAAACGGATCTGATTCAACCATCACTTTCCGTCTTAACTACAGCCCTACCCAGTATATTGATTATGTATATTCGTTAAAGCCTGAAGGCTACAAGGTAGGTTTAAACATTAAACTGACAGGACTTGAGCAGGTTGTTCCCAATAACGGCTTAAACCTGACCTGGCAGGCAAGTTTGCTGAAAACTGAAAAGGATATGTCGCAGGAGCGTTTATATTCAACTGTGTATTATAAGAACACGTTAGAAGAAGTAAACGAGCTGAGCACCGGCAAGGATGACACCATTGAGGTGAAAGACAAATCCATGCAATGGATATCGTTCAAACAACACTTCTTTTCGAATGTGCTGATCTATAAAGACGGGTTTAAAAACTCGGATATGAAGGTAAGCATTGATGAAAAATCAACTACCGAAGTAAAGCAAATGCTTGCCAGCGTGCAGTTGCCGGCTAATAGTACCGGGGTTTACCCGATGGAGTTTTATTTTGGTCCGAATGCTTTTGATGTATTGAAAACACAAGGTTATCACCTTGACAAGCAGATCGATTTTGGCTGGGGGCCGCTTAAATTTATTAACCGCTATGCTGTATTGTACGTTTGGGACTTTTTAAAGTCGTCAGGCTGGAATTATGGCATCATCATCCTGTTGCTTACCCTGGCACTGAAACTGGTATTATCGCCGCTTACCTACAAATCTTACCTTTCGATGGCTAAGATGCGTGTAATGAAGCCTGAGATAGACGAGATAAAAGCTAAAGTTGGCGAGGATAACCCTACCCTGTTACAACAGGAAACCATGAAACTTTACAAAAAAGCTGGCGTTAACCCATTGGGAGGCTGCTTGCCTATGGTATTGCAGTTACCCATTGTATTCGCTTTCCTGCGCTTCTTCCCGGCTCTATTTGAGCTGAGAGGACAAAGCTTTTTGTGGATGAAGGATCTTTCAACTTACGATGATATCATCAAGTTTGGTACAACCATACCTTTCCTTGGCGATCACCTGAGTTTGATGTGTTTGTTGATGACGATATCCACTTTCATCTACACCTACTTTAACAACCAAATATCGGGTGTTACCGGCCAGATGAAATATATCGGATACATTACTCCTGTCATCTTTATCGTGGTGTTGAACAAGTACCCTTCAGGTTTGAACTATTATTACTTCCTGGCCAACATGATGACCTTTGCACAGCAATACATCATCCGCCTGATGGTTGACGATAGTAAGATACATGCTCAATTGCAGGAGAACAAGAAAAAGCCGGAAGACAAAACCAAAAAGAAATCGGGTTTTGCGGCACGTATGGAAGACTATATGCGTGAGCAGCAAAAGCAGATTCCGGCTTCTAAAAAGAAATAAGCTACCCTATAATAGCTTTAAATTAAAAACGATGGGTCTTTCAGGTCCATCGTTTTTTGTTTATATAGTTTATTGTTTAGGGGCGGGTGGTTGAGCAGGCGGTTCGCCTTCGGGGCGTGGTGGCCGCGGCGGGCGCATTGTTTTTTCTATCTCTTTGTATTTAGCAAACTGCGCCGGTGTTAAGGCTTTCTTTATCGACTCGTCGCGTATGGCTGAAAGGCTGTCGGCCTTTTTCTTTACACCGGGCGGCATTGGCGGTGGTGGCGGCGGTTTCATTTTGCCTCTTACCTTATCCATGCTTACCTTTCCAGCACAGTGGGATCCGAAGCTTGGAATTCACGTGACTTGAAGTCGCGGC